>Ga0114932_10000240_pt1 | contig 65330 bp, 69 predicted proteins | sample 2SBtaG_2_FD_87286 | JGI IMG/M metagenome (GOLD analysis project Ga0114932, IMG submission 87286) | Deep subsurface microbial communities from Kolumbo volcano to uncover new lineages of life (NeLLi) - 2SBTROV12_ACTIVE470 metaG | ecosystem: Environmental > Aquatic > Marine > Volcanic ...
AACCGCCTCGATCACTTCGGGGCGCGTGCGCTCGTCGATTGAAATGCCGATGCGGGTTTTGCCGACCCGGCGCAGGTTGATCCCTTCATCCAGCGCCCGTTGCATGACCACGTTTTGCAAAACACCTACGTCTACCGTGATGGTATCAAAGAAAAACTCCTGTTCGATCACCAGCCCGATACTTTCAAGCCCCTTGGCAAGACGCACGGTTTTTCGGTGAATGCGCTGGGCAATCGCCTTCAGGCCCTCGGGCCCGTGCATCACCGCATAAAACGACGCCATGACCGCCAGCAAGGCCTGCGCCGTGCATACGTTGCTGGTGGCTTTTTCGCGGCGGATATGTTGCTCGCGCGTCTGCAACGCCAACCGGTAGGCACGGTTGCCGTGGCTGTCGATGGACACGCCGACGATGCGACCGGGCATCGCGCGTTTATACGCGTCTTTGGTGGCCATATAGGCGGCGTGCGGCCCGCCGTACCCCTGCGGGACACCAAAACGCTGCGTCGTGCCCACGGCGATATCAGCGCCCATGGCGCCGGGTTCTTTCAGAATGGTCAGCGCCAGCGGGTCGGCGGAAACGATACCGATGGCCTTGCTCGCATGCAGTTCTGCGATATGGTCGGTGAAATCGCGCAGGAAACCCATGGTGCCGGGGTATTGGAAAATGGCACCAAACACCTTTTGCGCGTCCAGATCTGAATCCGGGTTGCCGACAATAATTTCGATTCCTACGGGTGCGGCGCGGGTCTTCATCACCGCGATATTCTGCGGATGACATTTTTTGTCGACAAAAAATCCGGTGGCTTTGGATTTGGACACCCGACGCGCCATGGCCATGGCCTCGGCGCAGGCCGTAGCTTCGTCAAGCAGCGACGCATTGGCGATTTCGAGACCCGTCAAATCGGAAATCATCGTCTGAAAATTCAACAGCGCTTCAAGCCGCCCCTGCGAAATTTCCGGCTGATAGGGCGTATATGCCGTGTACCACGCCGGGTTTTCCAGAATATTGCGTTGAATCGCCGGTGGTGTCACCGTGCCGTAATACCCCTGCCCGATCAGCGCCACGGTGCGCGCGTTTTTTTTTGCTACATTGCGCATATGAAACAAAACCTGCCGTTCGCTTTCGGCGCGCTGCCATTCCAGCGGCGATTTCTGGCGAATACTGGCCGGTACAGTTTCATCGATCAAGGCATCAAGCGTCTTTGCACCTACCACCTTAAGCATCTCGTCCATTTCATGGGGCGACGGCCCGATGTGACGCAAATTGGCGAAATCATACGGTAAATAGTCGATGGGGCTGTAGGTCATACTGTGCTCCGATTAAAAGGGGAAGGCCCGCTGTGCGGGGTCGCGACGGGCGTTGGTTCAGGCAATCAGCTCGTTGTAGGCGTCTTCGTCCATCAGGCTGTCCAACTCGCCAACGTCGTTCAGTTTCATTTTGAAAAACCATCCTGCGCCCAGCGGATCGCCGTTTACCAAAGTCGGATCTTCGACAATCGCGTCATTCACTGCCGTGATTTCGCCGTCCAGAGGCGCGGCAATATCCGATGCCGCTTTGACGCTTTCGATCACGCAAATGTCGTCACCCTTGGACACCTCTGCCCCCACTTCGGGCAACTCCACAAATACCAGATCGCCCAATTGCTCGCTGGCGTGCGCCGTAATTCCAACGGTGACAACATCGCCGTCGGCTGCCAGCCATTCGTGTTCTTCTGTAAATTTCATGGTTTGTCTCCTGCGTTGCTATCGTTTGAATCCCGCCGGAGTGAACGGCATTTTCGTCACCCTTGCAGGCAGTCGCGCGCCCCGAATTTGGGCGTAAATCGTATTTCCAGCCTCTGCTTGCGCGCTGGTAACGTATCCCATCGACATCGGCGCCCCTATGGATGGACCAAAACCGCCAGACGTTATTTCACCAATCGGTGTGTCACTTTGCGCGCTCGCGAACAACTGTGCGCCCGCCCGCATCGGTGCGCGTCCTTCCGGCAGCAATCCCACGCGACGACGTTGCGCGCCGTGATCCATTTCATCCAATATCCGCGATGCTCCGGGAAATCCACCGGCGCGCGCACCACCGTTGCGCCGGACCTTCTGGATGGCCCAGTTCAGCGACGCCTCGACCGGCGTTGTCGTGTCGTCAATGTCGTTTCCGTACAGACAAAGGCCCGCCTCCAGTCGCAGCGAGTCCCGCGCGCCAAGACCGATGGGTTCCACCCCGTCGATGGACAGCAGCGCCCTGGCGAACCCGACCGCTGATTTAGAGGGCACGGAAATCTCAAAGCCGTCCTCGCCCGTATAGCCCGAGCGGGAAATCCACGCCGAGATACCCAGAAGTTCCACGGTCACAACGTCCATGAACGTCATATCCGCAACGCGCGGTGACAGCTGCGACAAGGCTGCCTCGGCGCTTGGCCCCTGCAGCGCGATCAGCGCGCGATCGGTGATCATTTCCAGCGTGCAACTGCCTTGCAAATGCGCCTGCATATGGGCAAAATCGGCATCCTTGCATCCTGCGTTCACCACCAGAAACAGATGATCACCGCGATTGGCGATCATCAGGTCATCGAGAAGTCCACCCGCGTCGTTGGTAAAAAACCCATAGCGCTGCCGGTCTTGGCCCAAACCCAGAACATCCACGGGAACAATTGATTCCAGTGCCAGTGCCGCGTCTGCCAAATCACCCGATTTGGGCCGCAATATCACCTGCCCCATGTGGCTGACATCGAACAATCCGGCATGTGCCCGACACTGGAGGTGCTCTTTCAACACGCCGCTTTCGTATTGAACGGGCATCGAGTAGCCCGCGAATCCCACCATTTTTGCACCAAGTTCGTGGTGCAGACCGGTAAGCGGTGTCTCTTTCAAATCGTCCAAAGCCCCCCCCTTTGTGGCCAGTGGCCAATGCAGCACAATAATTGACAAAGGTGAAACCCGTGTCGCGCTGCCCCCTCTGTCCGTAGGCCTGAGATCGCTATCCCTTCGGCGTCCCGCACATTATCCGGGAACTCTCCAGAGTGTCGACAAAGATCGGTCCTTTGCGCCTGAGAGTTTCCGGGGCGGTTGCTCCTTCGGCACCGGGCCACGCCCGGATTCTCCCGATCCTGTTTGCGTACCGTAGTATACAGAAAATTACGATGCAACTGCCAAAACCAGAGTCTATCTCTGGGTATTGCCGGCGGACCTGTGATAGCAGAGTTGAAAATCGCCAAAATGACGAAGGACACCGATGTCTGAGCAATTTGTTTTTGGGTATGGCTCGCTGGTCAACTGCGCTACCCATACCTATACGCAGCCCCACAAGGCCCGTCTGCGTGGTTGGCGGCGTCAATGGGTGTCTTCGGTCAGCCACCACGTCACGTTCCTGAGTGTACGCTCTTGCGATCAAGACGCTATCGACGGTCTGATCGCCAATGTACCTGACAACGACTGGGCGGCGCTGGACCGGCGCGAAAGCGGGTACGCGCGGCAAATTCTTGATACCGCGATCATCAGTCATACACACCCCGACAGACCGCCCATCCAAATGTACAAAGCACGCGAACCGTTGAACGTACCCGCGCCGGACGCACCGCCGATTCTGCTGTCTTATCTGGACACAGTGATCGCCGGATTTCTGGAAATTTACGGAGAACCGGGGGTCGCGCGATTTTTTGCATCAACCGACGGCTGGGACGCACCAATTCTCCACGACCGCGCTGATCCGATCTACCCGCGAGCCGTCCCCCTGACAAAAGAGGTCGAAACTTTGGTGAACGAATTTTTGGGTAGCCTGCTGGCTTAGCCGCGCGCCTTGATCACCTGCAACAGAGGCAGGAATGCATTCATATCCGGCCCGTCCGCACGGCCTGTCAATGCCTTGCGCAGTGGCATGAACAGGGCGCGGCCTGTGCGACCGGTGGCGTCCTTGACTGCTGCCGTCCACGATTTCCAACTGGTTTCATCCAGCGGTTTCTTTGGCAATATTTTCATGGCTTCAGCGACGAACGCGCGGTCTTCGTCTTCGATCAACGGTTCCGCACCTTTGGCGCACATTTGCCACCATAGCGCCACGTCATCGCGCGTCGTGACATTGCCGCGTACAGCCATCCAGAAGGATTCTTTGATATCTTCGGGCACACCGGCCGCGATTAGTGTCTCGGACATCTCTTTCACCGCAAGCGTCCCGACATATTTTGCCGTCAAAGCACCCAAATCAGCCACGTCGAATTTTGTCGGGGCGGACCCAAAGGTGCCTAAGTCAAAATCTTTGACCAGTTCGTCCATCGTGTGGCACAGCTCAACGGGATGCGACGATCCGAGACGCGCCAAATGCGACAGCATCGCCATGGGCTCTATCCCCTGTGCGCGCAGATCGCGCAGGGCCAGCGTGCCCAGCCGCTTGGACAGCGATTCACCCTGCGGCCCGGTCAACAGAGAGTGGTGTGAAAACGTGGGCAGAGTACCGCCAAGCGCTGCGATAATCTGAATTTGCGTCGCTGTATTGGTGACGTGATCCGAGCCGCGCACTACATGGGTAATGCCAAAATCGATATCGTCAACCACCGACGCGAGTGTATATAAATACTGCCCGTCACCGCGTATCAGCACAGGGTCTGACACGCTGGCGGCGTCGATTGAAATGTCGCCCAGAATACCGTCGGTCCATTCGATCCGCGTTTGATCCAGCTTGAAACGCCAGTGGCCGCTACGTGTGGTACGCAACCTGTCCTTTTCGGCCCCGGATAGGTTTAGCGCTGCACGGTCGTAAACCGGCGGCAGGCCCATGTTGAGCTGTTTCTTGCGTTTGAGATCAAGCTCGGTCGGTGTTTCAAAACATTCATAAAGCCGCCCTGACGCACGCAGATGGTCGGATTCGCCGTCGTAACGATAAAGCCGCGAAGATTGCGTTTCAACGCGGTCCCAGTGCAGCCCAAGCCACCTCAGGTCTTCCTTGATCGCGTCCGCAAACGCGGCGGTCGAACGTGTTGGATCGGTATCGTCGAGCCGCAACACGAATGTGCCGTTACCTTGGCGTGCAATGAGATAATTCATCAGTGCCGTACGCAGATTTCCGACGTGGATGTATCCGGTCGGCGAAGGCGCAAATCGTGTGACGGTCATCGTGTAAATCCCAAGGAACGGCGGCTATGTCTGTCTGTTACACGCAAGCCCAATGATTGCCAATAACGGGGTCAAATGAATGTTGCGACACCGGATCGTTCCCGCCCCGCATTTAAGCATTTGGAAAGGAATCGGGTCTAAACAAGGCCTGTCCCGTACCCGCGGGGCCTGCTTGCACCCCTCAGACCTCCAGTCTGAACATTTGCGCCCTGCCCTTTTTGGGCGGGGCGTATTTAATTGGGTTCTGATCCAAATATGGCGCCGGGGTTCATGATGCCGCGCGGGTCTATTGCCGCTTTGATAGACCGCATAGCCTTGATTTTGGTTGGATCACTGTAACGGTTCAGGTCGCCGGTTTTCAGACGGCCAATACCGTGTTCTGCCGATATCGACCCTTCCAGTTCGTGAACCAGCTCGTACACGGTTTCCTTAATCGTGTCGCGCAAACCATCGTAGTCACGACGCGCCCGACCGGTTTCGGGAAAAACATTGTAGTGCAGGTTACCGTCTCCCAGATGCCCGAAGCAGTTGATCCGAAATGGAGCGAGGCCCAGCAAAGCTTTGTCTGCGCGGGCAATAAACTCTGGAATCCGGCCTACGGGCACCGAAATATCGTGCGAATAAATCGACCCGATCTTACGGTTGGCCTCGGGTATCGATTCGCGCACCTGCCAAAACGCGTCGCGCTGCGATTCCGATTGCGAGATCAGCGCGTCCATGACCAGCCCGCTTTGATGCGCCGCGGCCAATACCGATTCAATCCGCGCGCTCAGCGCAATTTCGTCGTCACCTCCTGCGTCGATTAGCACGCTCCACGCCGGATCAAGCGCAAAAGGAAGCCGAAGCGCGGCCTGTGTCTCGCGTAAGAATTCAAATCCCCTGCCACTGATCAGTTCAAATGCATAAATAGAATCGCCGATGGCGTCTTTGCAAAGACCTAACAGCGCGACAGCCTGCGTCGGATCCGGCACCTGAACAAAAGCCGAAATACTGTGTTTCGGAGGTGCGACCAACCTCAGCGAAGCGCCGGTAATCACACCTAACGTGCCCTCAGAGCCTATCAACAAGTCGCGCAGATCGTATCCCGTATTGTCTTTATGCAGCCGACTCAGACCGTTCAATATCGATCCGTCGGGCATCACCGCCTCGACCCCCAGACACAGATCGCGCGCCGACCCGTAGCGCAGCACCTGAATGCCCCCTGCATTTGTGGCCAGATTGCCGCCGATCTGACAGCTGCCCTCGGACGCCAACGACAGTGCAAACAACCGGCCCGCTTTTTGTGCAGCACCCCGCACATCCGCCAGCAACACACCTGCGTCCACAGTCAAAACGTCGTCGTCAAGTGACAGGCCACGCACAGAATTCATCCGTTCAAGCGACAGTATCACCGGCGTCGGTCCGGACTCGCAGACCTGCCCGCCAACGAGACCCGTACCACCCCCGTAAGGCACAACCCCGACACGCGCCTCAAAACAGTGCTGCACAATGGTCGCCACGTCGTTGGTCGTGGTCGGTGCCAAAATCACACCCGCCTGCCCCTTCATACGCCCACGCGGTTCCTGCAGGTAACGTGGCACAGCGGGTCTGAAAACGTCTGGAGCCAAAGCAGCGCGCAAAGGCCCCAGCAGTGCTTCAGATACCGAATTCAACCCCATATCAGGTTCCGCCTTCAGGACAACGCATCCGACTTACCGCGCCGGTCAACGCGCAGGTTGGCATAGAGCACATGGTTGCGCCACCGCCCGCCGATTTGCAAATAGGACTGCGCCACGCCCTCGTATTTGAAACCGGTTTTTTCCAGCACCCCGCGCGACGCTTGATTGTCGGCCAGACAGCCGGCTTGCACACGGCTGAGGTCAAGATCGTGAAACGCGTAATGCACCACCGCATTGACCGCCTCGCGCATGTAGCCCTGGCGCGCGAATGCCTGCCCGATCCAATACCCCAGCGTGCCAGATTGCGACGGTCCGCGCTGAATATTATCCAGCGTTATCGCGCCCAGTATCTGGTTATCGCTACGGCGCAGCAAAAACAGTGGCACGCCCGACCCGTTTTCGACCGCACGCTGGGCTGCAAAGACCCGCGTGGAAAATGCTTTGCGGGACAGGTGGTCGGCGGTCCAGAGCGGCTCCCACGGTTGCAGAAAATCAGCACCGACCCGACGCTGCGCGGCCCAGGCCAAATGGTCTGAATTCTTGGGCAGGCGCAACGTCATGCGCTCTGTTTCAATGGACACGGACTTGCGTCGACCGAAGATCATGCGACCAGTTTAGCGTGAAGTTCATCAACCGAAGGCGCGCTGTTAACAGGTCCGTAGACGGCCAGCGACGCAGCGCTGGACGCACACAGACCGGCGGCGAAATCTTTCACGCCCTGCACGTTTACTGCGTCGATTTTAGCTATGGTTTCAGACAGTTCCGGTACACGACCCCAGATTGATACCATCCGCGCCAAGCGCTCGCACCGCGCTGCAGGGCTTTCGAGACCCATCAGCAATCCGGCTTTGAGCTGCGTGCGGGCGCGTGCGACTTCGGCGTCACACATATCTTCGGCCGAGCGTCTGATTTCGTCGATACACAGGTGCGACAAGCCGGCGATATCGCCACCGGATGTACCCGAATAAAGCGTCAGCGTACCCGTATCACGAAATGCACCGACCTGTGCAAAAATGCTGTAGCACAGCCCGCGTTTTTCGCGCGCTTCCTGAAAAAGTCGCGACGACATTCCTCCGCCCAGAGCCATGGAATAAATCTGGCTGGTATAGACCGCGTCGTCGCAAATTCCGGGCGACTCCAACGCGAACGCGAAATGCGCCTGTTCCAATTCTTTGACGGCGCGGCGCTCGCCTCCTTTGAACTGCCCGTCCAGCATCGTGCTTTTTTTCGCGGTGGGCAATTCGCCAAACAGCGCCTCGGCGGTACGCACAATCGCTTCGTGATCAACCGCACCGGCAGCCGACAAAATCATCTGACCGGGACCGTAATGCTCGGCCACGAATTCGGCCAGATTGTCGCGGTTGAAGGCGCTTACGCGCGCGCTCGGCCCCAAAATGGTCCGCCCAAGCGGTTGATCTGGATAGGAAACTTCCTGCAACCAGTCAAATATAACATCGTCTGGGGTATCAAGCGACTGCCCGATTTCCTGCAGGATCACCCCGCGTTCGATCTCGATTTCCTTGGGATCAAACATCGGATTAAGCAGAATGTCGGAAATGACATCCAGCCCCAGTGCCACGTCGTTTTCCAGCACGCGTACAAAATAGGCGGTCATTTCGCGGCTGGTATAGGCGTTGATGTACCCGCCGACATCCTCGATGGCCTCGGCGATTTGCAGAGACGACCGTGTGGTGGTGCCTTTGAACGCCATATGTTCCAAAAAATGCGCGATGCCGTTTTGATCGATGCGCTCGTGACGTCCACCCGCACTCACCCAGATACCCAACGACGCCGAATTCAGGCCCGGCATGGCCTCGGTGACGATCTGGAATCCGTTGCCCAGAGTGTGGTGCTGAACGCTCATGAAGCCAACCCGCGCCGGATCAACGCGCAAATGTCACCCAGATCGTTGGTAACATGTTCGATCCGCTCGTCGCGCTCGAATAAATCGGCCATATGCGGCGGTAGCGCCGGTTTGACGCCGCAGGCTTTTTGGACCGCTTCGGGAAATTTGGCCGCGTGCGCCGTTGCCAGCATGACCATGGGCACCCCGGACCCAAGACGTTTGTCGGCCGCCACCTTGATCCCCACGGCGGTATGCGGGCATACGACCTGCCCGGTCATCTGCTGCACCGCGGCAATCGCCACCGACGTACCTTCTTCTGAACAACGCCCGCTGTCGAATTGCATCCGCAGACGTTCCAACGCACCCTGCGAAATTTTGAATGCGCCGCGCGCGGACAGCTCGTCCATCAGCTGCGCCACGGCACCACCGTCGCGGTCGTAAGCGCCAAAAAGCGCGCGCTCAAAATTGGAACTGACCTGAATATCCATCGACGGGCTGATTGACGGCGTCACTGTGCCGGTTGCATAGGTTCCGCTTTGCAACGTGCGGTGCAAAATGTCGTTCTGGTTGGTGGCGATGATCAACCGGTCAATCGGCAAGCCCATACGCTGCGCCACGTAGCCGGCAAAAATATCACCAAAATTGCCCGTGGGGACAGTGAAACTGACTTTGCGGTGTGGTGCGCCCAGCGACACAGCGGCGGTAAAGTAATACACCACCTGCGCCATGACCCGTGCCCAATTGATCGAATTGACGCCGGCAAGGCTGACCTCATTGCGAAAATCGATATCGTTGAACATGTCCTTCAGGCGCGCCTGACAATCGTCAAAATCTCCGTCCACCGCGATCGCGTGCACGTTTTGCGCGCCCGATGTCGTCATTTGACGGCGTTGCACATCCGATACCCGCCCGTCCGGAAATAGAATGAATACATCGACATTGTCGAGCCCCTTGAAGGCCTCGATCGCGGCGGATCCTGTGTCCCCTGAGGTGGCGCCGACAATGGTCACACGCGATTTACGCCGCTTCAGCGCCACGTTAAACAGCTGCCCGATCAACTGCATCGCCACATCTTTGAAGGCCAAAGTCGGGCCGTGATGCAGCTCCAGCAGAAAGTCGTTTTCGCCCAGTTGCACCAGCGGGCACCGGGCCTGATGGTTGAAACCGGCATAAGCGCGTGTGATGATGTCTTTGAACTCTTCATCGTCGAAACACTCGCCGACAAACGGTTTCATCACGCGAAACGCCGCATCCTCATATGACAGTCCGGCCAGGTCTGCGATATCGTCGAAACCGAATTGCGGCCAGCTTTCGGGCACATACAGGCCGCCGTCAGGCGCCAGACCGGTCAGCATTGCGTCTTCAAAACTGAGCGCGGGCGAATTACCGCGCGTGGAAATGTATTTCATGAAAATCCACGGTCCTGATCAGTCGAGTCGCTGCCTGATACGCCAAAGAAAGAACCCTGTCATCCCCAACCACGCGATGGCCAACCCAAACCATGTTATTGCATAGGAAAAATGGTTGTTGGGGATGCTTGCACCGTCGACGGGAAGCGGCGTGACACCGCTGTTGGCGTCTTTGTTCCGCAGCACCAGCAACACCGGCACGGTCTTCAGTGCAGCGGCCATCGCCTGAATGTCGCGCGCGTACCAGACGCCGGTTTTGGGGTCCGGGGCGGGCGTGAAACTGTCAACTTCATCGGGCCAGTAAAGATTGCCGACCAAATCCGGTCCCAATGCCGCGCGCGCTTTGTCTGCGTCGCCCGTTTTGATGATGCCGCGATCCACCAGTATCCGCCGTCCGTCTGTCTGGTATGCTGAAATGACCCTGTACACGGCACCAATACGTTTCAGGCTGGCCAGAACCAGCAGTTCCCGCCCCACTTGCACGCCACTGACGCGCACAGGCAAATACCGATGCGCTGCCTCGTTCGGCGCAAGCGGCAGCGCCTGAGGTTCGGCTGCAATGCTTTCGGCGATGGACGCCAAAACATCGTTCTTCCACACCAGACGCTGGACCTGCCACGTACCCAGCGCAACAAGAATAGCGGCCCCCACCAGGCCAAACAGCAGTGGAATGATCATGCGTCGCGTCATCAGTCAGCCCCCAACGCTAAAAAAGCGCGGCACCGTACGGACCGCGCCTTCATTTCTTATTGGTGCAAATATCCCCGCCGGAGGCGTCTCAGCCGCCCCAGATATAAACGGCGGCAAACAGAAACAGCCAGACCACATCGACAAAGTGCCAGTACCACGCAGCGGCCTCGAACCCCAGATGATGTTCGGGTGTAAAATGCCCCTTCAGTGCGCGCGCAAGGCACACGGCCAGAAATACCGTGCCAACCAGAACGTGAAACCCGTGAAATCCGGTGGCCATGAAAAACGTCGCGCCGTAAATATTGCCGGAAAACCCGAAAGCGGCGTGGCTGTATTCAAAAATCTGGAACACGGTGAACAGTGCGCCCAGCAGGATCGAAAGGATAAGTCCATTGACCAGATCCTTACGGTTGTTTTCATGTGCAATCGCGTGGTGCGCCCATGTGGCGGCGGCTCCTGAACACAGCAGGATAAGCGTGTTGATCAGCGGCAAGTGCCACGGATCGAAAGTTTCAATCCCCACCGGAGGCCACACGCCGTCAATCGCCGGAGACCCTTCGGTCATTGGATACATCGCATGTTTGAAAAAATTCCAGAACCACGCCACGAAGAACATGACCTCGGAAATGATGAACATGATCACGCCGTAGCGCAGCCCGATCATCACCACCGGGGTGTGATCGCCAACATGGCTTTCGGTCACGATTTCGGACCACCACGAATACATCGTATAAAGCACCATGGCGAAACCGATCAAACCCAGCCATGGACCATAGTCATGAAAATACAACACCGCGCCGGACAGCATTGTAAATCCTGACAAAGCCCCGATGAAGGGCCATTTGCTGGGATTCAAAATATGATAGTCGTGGTTTTTTTCATGCGCCATTGCGTACGTGTCCCTTGCTTATTCTCATTGGTTTGCAGGTGTGATGCGTGCAGGTTCGAGGTTGGCCAATTCCTGCGGCAGATCGGTTTCGTGGAACGTATACGACAGCGTGATCACGTGGGTATACTTGGCTTCCCGGTCCTGAACGATTTCCGGGTCAACGTAAAAGCTTACGGGCATCATCACGCGTTCGCCCGGCTGCAGGACCTGTTCTTCAAAGCAGAAACATTCGATTTTGTCGAAGTAATAACCGGTGGAAAACGGCGTGACGTTATAGCTGGCGGTTCCCGCGACGATCCTGTCAGTTGGATTATAGGCCTCGAAGAAAGCCAAACCGGTCTCGCCGATACGCAGTTCCATCTCGCGCTGCGCCGGTTTGAATTCCCAGGGCATGTCTCGATCAAGCGAGGCGTCGAAACGAATTTTGATGGTTTGTTCAAGGACGGTATCGCTGGCCTGCGTGACCGTGCGGGTTTCGCCACCAAAGCCGGTGACTTTGCAAAACCAGTTGTAAAACGGCACCGCAGCCAGCGACAACATGCCCATGGTCGCGACCACACCGATCAACCGGCGCGCGATAATTATGTTTTTGTCGGCGCGTTTCATTCGGACGGCTCCAGCAAAGAACTGCGCAGTGAGTGATCAAAGGCTTCCATCATTTGTCCGTCTTTCATCTTGGCGATTGTCACACCAAAAACGATGGCGACAAAACCACCAAGCACCAGACCCAGTAGCAGGTTGCTTTTGCGTCGCCGAATATGCAGCTCGTGTTCCGATTTGATCGCCATGATTACACCCAGATCGGCCAGGCAGCCCACGACAGCCCGGCTGTTTTCAAAATCGTCTCGATCAATAAGCCCACGAAATGGGCAAACAAGTAGATCAGTGACAGACGAAAGACCCTGCGTTCTACGGAAAACCCGTCGCCGGTGGCCACGTCTGAATCGCGCTGAAACAACCGCCAAACCGTGGCCAGAAACACGCCATTCAACGCCAGCGCTATCAAGAAATAGATCGGACCGCCAATGGCACTGAACGCCAGCAAAAGCGAAACAGGCACCAGCAGTACACTATACACCAATATATGCCACCGCGTGGTGGTGTGGCCATGGGTCACCGGCAACATGGGCACACCCGCCGCCGTGTAATCCTCGTCCATGAACAGCGCCAGAGCCCAGAAATGCGGTGGCGTCCACATGAAGATCAGGCCAAACATCAAGAGACTTTCAACGGACACACCGCCGGTCGCCACGGCCCAGCCGATCATCGGCGGGAACGCCCCGGCAGCCCCACCGATTACGATGTTCTGCGGCGTCAAGCGTTTCAGCCACATGGTGTAGACGACGGCGTAAAAGAATATCGTGAAAGCCAGTATTGCCGCCGCGATAATATTCGCTGTCAGCCCCAGCATCACCACGGCGATTACCGACAGCCAAAGACCGAACAAACGCGCGGCTTCCGGCGTGACACGGCCCGCAGGCACCGGACGCCGTTTCGTGCGCTTCATGATACGGTCGATATCGGCGTCCCACCACATGTTCAGCGCGCCCGATGCCCCGGCACCTATGGCAATAAACAGGATCGACGCCAGAGCAATAACCGGATTGACGCCACCGGGCGCCACAATGATGCCCACCGCGGCTGTGAACACAACAAGCGACATCACGCGCGGTTTGAGAAGGGCAAAGTAGTCGCCAAACTCTGCGTCGCGCGGTGTGTCCATTGCCGTTACATCCGTCATCTATCAAGTCCAATTCAACAAAAGCCCGACAACAGGGCTTTCGGCTGTGTGGTCAGTTCGACGCCACCGTAACTGCCGGCGGCGTTCCTGCATATTCCTCGATCGCGCCTTTCAACCAGGCGTCGTAAACGTCTTGCGAGACCACTTTCACAGTGATTGGCATATAGGAATGATCTTTGCCGCACAATTCGGAACACTGGCCAAAATATATACCTTCGCGATCCGCGTTGAACCACAGTTCCGCCAAGCGCCCGGGGACACCATCCTGTTTCACGCCAAACGCCGGTATGGTCCACGAATGGATGACATCCGAGCCGGTCACCTGAATGGTCACATTCTGGTTCACGGGCACAACGACCGCCGTGTCTGTGGCCAGCAGATATTCGTCCTGCGCGTATCCGTGGCTTTCCAATTCGTCACGCTCCAGCATGAAACTGTCGAAAGAAAAATTATCGTCGGTGTATTCGTAGCTCCAATACCATTGGTTACCGGTCACCTTGATGGTCAAATAAGCTTCGGGTACCCGGAGCTGTTTAAAAAGTATGGGTACGGAAAACGCGCCGATAAAGATCAGTATGACAATTGGTACAACGGTCCAGAGCACCTCGATCAGCGAATGATGGGTGAACGTCGCGGGGGTTTTGTTGACGCGACTGTTGTAGCGCGCGGCGACCCATAACAACAACAGAATGACAAAGCCGGTGATAACGCCGATAATCCACAGCAATAAATCATCAAGAAACACGATATCGCGCGCCAGCTCGGTTACCTGTGGCTGATAGCCATAGGTTTTGGCCACGGGCTTGCCCACGGTTTCAAGCCCCTCTATCGCGTCCTGTGCCAGTGCCACTCCGGTTGCGGCCAAAAAGGCGGACGCGGCGCTCAACGTGGCAAAGAAATGTGATAGGCGCATTCGATTCATCCTGTAACTTTGGCGGGCTTGCCGCCGTGACGGTGCGTCCCTATGTGTGAGGGATGGGAGTTCCCGTTGTTTTTCGCTGCCGAGAAACCATAATACGCCTGCAAGAACAAGGTTTCCCTTTGCGGCATTGCGCCGCGAATACTTAGACGTGATGTCGCAGCCTGCACAAAGGACCCCCCATGAGCCCCGATCTCACCCAGTTTTCACCATTTGATACATCCTTGGACGCCGACAAAACATTAAAAAAGATACGTGACACGCTGAGGGGTGCCGACGACGGCGAATTGTTTCTGGAGCGGCGACGCTCCGAGGCTTTGGTGTTTGACGACGGCAGACTCAAGAATGCGTCTTACGACGCGTCCGAGGGTTTTGGCCTGCGCGCGGTCAACGGTGAAACCACGGGTTACGCGCATTCCAGCGAAATCTCGCACAAGGCGCTTGGGCGGGCGGCCGAAACCGTCCGTGTGGCTGTCGGGACCGGTGGCGGTACCATGGCACCACCACCTAAGGCCACGAATCGCCTGCTGTATACCGATCTTGATCCGTTTGACGACGCCGAGTTTCCAGTGAAAATCGAAACACTGCGCGAAATCGATTCGTTTGCCCGCGACCTGGATAAACGTGTGGTGCAGGTGTCGGCAACGTTGGCCGCATCGATGCAGGAGGTGATCATACTGCGGCCCGAGGGCGGTCAAATGCGCGATTCACGTCCCATGACCCGCCTGAACATATCGGTCATTGTTGAAGAAAACGGGCGGCGTGAATCCGGCGGTTCGGGTGGTGGCGGGCGGCGCGGGCTGCGCACCGTGATGGACATGGCGTATTGGAAAGACGTCACACGCGAAGCCCTGCGCATCGCGCTTGTCAATCTTGGTGCCAAACCGGCTCCTGCGGGTACAATGGATGTTGTGCTTGGCCCGGGGTGGCCCGGCATTTTACTGCACGAAGCGATCGGTCACGGGCTTGAGGGTGATTTCAACCGCAAGAAAACCTCGGCTTTTGCCGGTCTCATGGGTCAGAGGGTGGCTGCCAAGGGCGTGACCGTACTGGACGACGGCACGATTCCCGACCGGCGCGGTTCGATCACTTTTGACGACGAAGGCACGCCGTCGGGCAAAAACGTATTGATTGATGACGGCATCCTTGTCGGCTTTATGCAAGACCGTCAAAACGCGCGCCTTATGGGGGTCGCACCCACAGGGAACGGGCGGCGCGAAAGTTACGCTCACGCGCCGATGCCGCGTATGACCAACACCTATATGCTGGGGGGTCAGGGCGATCCCGACGCCATCGTCGCTGACATGAAAGACGGCATCCACGCCGTCGGTTTTGGCGGGGGACAGGTCGATATCACCAACGGCAAGTTTGTGTTTTCCTGCACCGAAGCCTATCGAATCAAGAACGGCAAACGCGTCGGACCTGTCACCGGTGCAACCCTGATCGGCGACGGGGCCACGGCGTTGAAGCAAATTCGTGCACTGGGCAACGATATGGCGCTGGATCCCGGTATGGGCAACTGCGGTAAAGCGGGACAATGGGTGCCGGTGGGCGTGGGGCAGCCCACGGTTCTGATCGGCGGACTGACAGTAGGCGGCGTGGCGACGTGATTTTCACCTTTCGTTAACCACGCGCGGAGACACTTGGCATCACCCTGCTGCCACGGAGGCCCGCGTGCCCGATTCTTTATTGACGCCAACAGAAATGCCGACCGACCCCCTATCCGAAAATGAATGCATCCAATGGGTTCAACTGATTCGGTCGCGCCGTGTTGGGCCGGCGACGTTCTGGCGATTGATAGGGGAATTCGGCTCGGCAGGGGCGGCATTGCAGGCGCTGCCCGACATCGCAAAAAAGGCAGGTGTTGAGTCGTACCGGATTTGCTCCAAAGACGCAGCAAAAAAGGAGTTGGATCTCGGTCGCGCTGCGGGGGCAACTTTGCTTTTGGCTGGGTCTTCCGGGTACGCTGAATTGCTGGCGTCCATTCCCGACGCGCCGCCGCTTATTTGGGTCAAGGGCCGCGTTGATATGTTGAAGCCAACCTCGGTCGCGTTGGTTGGTGGTCGCAACGCGTCAAGCATCGGGACACGCATGGCCCGCAAAATCGCCGACGAATTGTCCGTACAAAAAATTGTCGTCGTTTCCGGTCTTGCGCGCGGCATCGACACGGCGGCGCATCTCGGGGCGCTGGAGGGGGGAACCATCGCAGTTATGGCTGGTGGCATCGATGTGATCTATCCGCGCGAAAATACGCAACTGGCTGCAGAGATCGCTGAAAACGGCCTGCTGCTAACCGAGCAGCCACCGGGGCTTGCGCCACAAGCGCGTCACTTCCCGACCCGCAATCGCCTTATATCCGGGCTGTCCACCGGAGTCGTCGTGGTCGAAGGGGCCGCCAAATCGGGTAGCCTGATCACTGCGCAGGCAGCGTTGGAACAAGGTCGCGAAGTTATGGCGGTTCCCGGTCACCCGTTCGACGGGCGCGCTGTTGGCTGCAACAATCTGATCCGCGACGGCGCTGTTCTGGTGCGGTCGGGCACCGAGGTCATACAGGCGCTTTCGGCGCGAAACGCACCCCCGAAACACCCCCAAAATGCGCCCCAAGAACCGCAACCGGCGCGAACCGACACCAGTGAAACGTCGGCGCGTATTCTTGCGTTACTTAGCCCGACCCCGATTCCCGAAGATCAGTTGATCCGCGAACTTTCGCTGCCTGCCGCCGAAGTGGCACCGCAACTGATCGCGCTCGAACTTGATGGCAAGCTGTCGCGGCAATCGGGTGGAATGCTCGCGTTGGCAGTCTAGAAGCAAAACTCTGGAATCACCGCGCTGTAGTCCTCGCAGTAGACCCGACTGGCCCACCACACGTCGGTGCTGCCAATCGACCAATGCACCGCGACCCAGGTATTGCCCGATTTTTGAAACAATACGTGCATGGTCGTCCCGTCGTGGAACTCGGGGTTTTCGTGGTCACGCGTGAACATTGGCGCGCCAAAAAAATCAATGGCTTTGCCGCCGGGGCGTTGCGGCGACAAAACCCCAAAGGCGAAAACCCCTTCGGGCGACACCCGGAGGTCCTGAACCACGAATTCGATCGGCCACCCAAGTTTCCAAACCGCGTGCGGACGAACGGCATCCATCAGATTGGCCCGCTGTCTGGTGCCGCGTGCAGGTTCCTTATAGTCCTGCGCACCGACCAGACCGGGCGCGAACAGGAACAAAAACAGCGTTAATCTAAACATTTTTACCCCAATAAAATTACGGTTCCGACGACTTCGGCTGTTTTTAGCCTCGCTAAAAAACACCCCATTGACAAGAGCGCATGACACCCCACATGTTCCGCACCCACGGGAAATGTCCCGAATTTCACAAAGGACCCCCATGCCCGTTGTCGTCGTCGAATCACCTGCCAAGGCAAAAACCATCAATAAATATTTGGGCGATGACTATGTTGTGCTGGCGTCTTACGGACACGTGCGCGACCTGCCACCCAAGGATGGCTCTGTCGATACCGACAATAATTTCGCAATGAAATGGGAGATTGCAGCGCAATCGCAAAAACACGTCCGTGCGATAGCGGACGCTCTCAAGGACGACAACAATCTGATCCTCGCCACCGACCCGGACCGCGAAGGCGAAGCAATTTCCTGGCATCTGGAAGAGGCACTGCGCAAACGCAAAGCCGTCAAAAAGGACACACCTGTTTCGCGCGTGGTGTTCAATGCCATCACCAAATCGGCAGTGACCGACGCCATGGAAAATCCGCGCGAAGTCGACATGGAACTGGTGCATGCCTATCTGGCACGCCGGGCGCTGGATTATCTGGTCGGATTCAATCTGTCACCGGTGTTGTGGCGCAAGCTGCCCGGTGCCAAATCAGCGGGGCGCGTGCAATCGGTGTGCCTGCGGCTGATTGTTGAACGCGAAATGGAAATCGAGGCGTATAAGTCTCGCGAATACTGGTCGGTCAAGGCTGCGCTCACAACCCCGCGCGGTCAGGCATTCGAGGCCCGTCTGACCGTCCTTGGTGGTCAAAAGCTTGACAAGTTCGATATCAATTCCGCCGAGGCCGCCGAACTGGCTGTCACCGCTGTAAACGCACGCGACCTGGGCGTGACGCGCGTGGAAGCCAAACCGGCCAACCGCAACCCTTCGCCTCCGTTCATGACGTCTACATTACAGCAAGAAGCCAGCCGCAAATTCGGGATGGGTGCGCGGCAAGCCATGAGCACAGCACAACGATTATACGAAGCCGGTTACATCACCTATATGCGTACTGACGGCATCGACATGGCGCCCGAGGCCGTGACCGCTGCGCGCGACGCAATCACACGTCGCTACGGTGCCGAATTCGTCCCCGCCAGCCCCCGCATCTACAAAAACAAAGCCAAAAACGCGCAGGAAGCCCACGAATGTATCCGTCCCACCGATATGATGGTCGCCGCCGCCGAGCTGGCGCGCCTTGAGGCGGATCAGCGCAAATTGTACGACCTGATCTGGAAACGCACGTTGGCCAGCCAGATGGCTTCGGCCAAACTGGAACGCACGACAGTTGATATCGGCTCAGACGATCAACAGATTAATCTGCGCGCCACCGGACAGGTGGTATTGTTCGAGGGTTTTCTTAAAGTCTATGAAGAAGGTCGCGACGATCAGGTCATCGACGAGGACGACAAGCGTCTGCCGCAGATGGCTCAGGGTGACGCGATCGTCAAAAATGCAGTGACACCCGAGCAGCATTTCACCCAACCCCCGCCGCGTTACACCGAGGCCACACTGGTCAAACGCATGGAAGAACTGGGCATTGGCCGCCCGTCAACCTATGCGTCGGTCGTGACCACGATCCAAACGCGCGAATACGTGCGCAAAGAAAAGAACCGCCTGATTCCCGAAGACAAAGGCCGCCTTGTCACCGCATTTCTGGAGAATTATTTCCGAAAATATGTCGGCTATAATTTTACTGCGCAGCTTGAAGAGGAACTCGATGATATTTCCGGTGGTCGCGAGGATTACAAAACCGTGCTGGGCAGATTTTGGCGTGATTTTTCAGCCGCTATCGCCGAAACCGCCGACTTGCGCATCACCGAGGTGCTTGAAAAGATAAACGAAGTTCTCGAGCCGCATTTATTCCCGCCCAACGAGGACGGTTCCGACCCGAGATTGTGCAAAATCTGTGGCGTTGGCCGTTTGTCAATGCGCACCGCGCGTTCGGGTGGCGCATTTATCGGGTGTTCGAGTTACCCCGATTGTCGCTACACGCGACCGCTGGCCGGAGAAGGTGAGCTTGGCGACATTGCCGGTCCCGACGGTAAATTACTGGGTGTTGACGAACATGACGTTAATGTTTCGGTACGCAAAGGCCGGTTCGGACCCTATGTTCAACTGGGTGCGGTCACCGAAGACGACCCCAAACCCAAACGCTCATCCGTGCCCAAAGGGGTCGATCCCACCGAAATCACGCTGGAACAGGCGCTTGATCTTTTGGCGTTGCCGCGCAAGGTGGGAGACCACCCCGACGGGGGCACCGTAGAGGCCAACAACGGACGCTACGGACCCTACGTCATGTGGACCAAACCATTGGCGGAGGGCGAGAAGAAGCAGGTAAAGGTCTACGCCAACCTGACCGATCCGGGCGAACTGATGACCATCGGCATGAACCGCGCCGTCGAGCTGATCGCACTGAAAATAGCCAAAGGCGGGCGCGGTGCTGCGGCAGAGCCCTTGTTCAGGCTTGGCGACCACCCCGCTGACGGCGGCCAGGTCAACGTCATGGACGGGCGCTATGGCCCCTATGTAAAATGGGAAAAAATCAACGCCACTCTGCCCAAAGAGATCGAACCCAAAGACGTGACAATGGAAATCGCGGTTGAATTGATATCCGCAAAGGCCGCAACCAAGGGCAAAAAGAAAAAACCTGCCGCAAAGAAAAAGAAGACCAAAGCCAAGAAAAAAGTAACGCCCAAAAAGAAGGCCGCCGAATAATACCGGCAATCTTATTGGCCCAAATATCCCCGCGCGGCGCGCTCGACCCCTGTTTGGTGATTACACAGCAAACAACCGCCCCGGCCCCTTGCCGGAACCCAAACCTGCCAGCTGACGCATATGCCAGCACAGCGCCTGATTGGATGACACCACCGGTTTGCCGATCACATCCTCTGCGGCGGCCAATATTCCAAAGGTCCGCAAGCTGGTACAACTGGCAAAAACCACGTCAACGGCCGGGTCCGATCCGATCTCGACCATCGCCTGCAATGTTGAATCCTCGGTGATCCGCGCGATTTTTCGGTCCTCTATCTGCTCGAAAGAACCCACCCGCGCGACATCAAAACCTTCTTCGGCCAACATCGTCTGCATCCCGACGGTCACCGCGGGCACATAAGGTGTCAGCAATCCAATTCGAGCAACAGAAAGTTGGCGCAACGCCGCCATGACTGCGGTGATGGGATCGGTTACCGGAACGTCTGGATGCGCGGCCTGCACGATCTGTTTTATCCGATTCGGACCAATGACCGTCGCAGCCGAAGTGCAGGCGTAGCCGATCACTTTGATATTGGCGTTTTGCGGCAACAGCGCGGCAGCCGCTGGCATATCGTTTTCCATCAGCCCCAACGTTTCCGGGGTTACCAGATCGTGGCTGGGAATGCGGGCATATCTGCAGACCACGCCGTCCCCGTGCAACAGGCTCTGTCCTTCGTCTTCCAGGGTCTCGTCGGTTTTCAGGATGATCAGCCCCAGCGCCGCGCGGTAGGCGGCGCCGTTATCGAAATCACATTTCAGTGCCATCGTACCTCCTATATCACCGGCAGTTCCGGCGCGGCCCTTTCCGTTAACAGAATCGGCGCGCCGTCGGTTATCAGAATGTTCTCTTCGTGCACCATCATCCGCCCTGTCGCAATCTGCATTGACGGTTCAAGCGTCATGACCATGCCCGGCTCAAGCACTGTGTGGTCGGTGGCGGAAAACGACGGGTATTCTGTTAACTGAAGACCAAGCCCGTGCCCCATGCGGCCCACAGAAGCGCCCGCCGCAGGTAGACTCGTGGCCATCGCGCCAAACACCGTGGCACAATCAGCCCCGGCCCGCGCCGCCGCCAATCCTGCCTCGGTCGACTCCCACAGAGCGCGATAAGCGGCGCGCGCTGCGGAATCGGCAGCACCAATCGCGAAATTTCTGTCAAAATCGCAGAAATAACCATTCAACGTGGCACCGGTGTCCAGCATCAGAATATCCCCCAACTGCAACGGCGCGTCCGAAGGTGGAGAAATCACGTCACCGTATCCGCCCTGCCCCGCGCCGCCGACCAAATAGGCCACGTCTTCGGCGCCAGCCTTGAGCAGAGCTATTTTGAATTCCCGAAAGGCCGCGCTCAACGGTTGGCTTTCAAAAAACAATTCAGGCGCGCGGCCAAAAGCCTTGGATGCCAGAGCACAAATTTTTCCGATCAACGCGATTTCAGCCTTTGATTTCACCATCCGCAGCCGTTTGATCAACGGAGTCGCATCCACGAACAACACGTTCAATTCCCGCTTCAAGCGCGCAAAATCCGCCAGCGGCATTCGCAAGCTCGATTCCTCGCCCATGGGAATGCCGACGCAACCTAACCCCTGCAAGGCCTCCAAAAGCAGGCTGACCCCTTCGTCTGCCGGATTGGGCGCATTCCAGGTGCGGATATCGGTGACCGCATTTTGCGCCATCAATTCGCGGCCAATCGCCGGTATGATTGCAATGGGGCCTTCATCAGCGCGAATTATCAGAAACCATGGCCGCGCCGGGCTTTGCCAGAACTGGGTGCGAAACCCGCTGAAATAGTTGAACTCGGCTTCGGTCGTCAGAAGAACCGCATCTATATCGTTCCTGACCATAAGGCCCTGTAAAGCCACCACACGTGCCTGATATTCAGCGTGCGGAAAGTCACCCATCTTCGGGGCCTTCGCTGAGAATGATCAGCGCATCTGAACGCGCGTCCAGTCCGATAGCGCCTGCCGACTGCGCCTTGAGAAGACCAGCAAAACCTGCCGCACCCGAAGGCGTCGATGCAAAGCCCGCTGAGTCCATCATCGCAGCGGCTTGCGCGGCTTCACGTTCAGAAACCAGAAGGAATGAATTCGCGGTTTTCGCCAGTGCCAAAAGCGCCAGATGTGACGGTTCCTTGCAATCGAGTCGCCCCATCGACGACACGCCACCCGCCGTCACGACAGGTTCGCCCGCGGCGATGCTATGCTGCAGGGCTGGTGCCATGTCCGGCTCGACCACGATAATTTTCAGCGCTTCGCCCCATGCGCGTCGCAGAAAAACGGCGACAGCCGCCGCGAGCCCCCCAACGCCGGCCTGCAAAAAAACGTGACTGGGCATTGAGGTGCGTTTGGCCGCGGCCGCCACGATCTCGGCGGCCATAACCGAATAGCCTTCCATGATGTCTCGTGGAAAATCCACGTACCCCGGCCACGACGTATCCGACAGCAATTGCCAGCCTTTGTCGCGTGCGGCTTGCACGGCGGCGGCAAGGCTGGCTTCGTATTCCTTGCCTTCACGAATCACGTGCGCGCCGTGCGCCCGCAACCGCGCGGCAAATTGTTCGGGCACGGTTTGCGCAATGTAAATGACCGCCTGCGCACCAAACCGCTGTGCTGCCGCCGCGACAGAAAGACCGTGATTTCCCGCCGTCGCCGCCACATAAGTTTGCCCCGCCAACGCCTGACGTCGTGTGTCCGCGTGACCAACGGCGTCGCCGACGCGTGCGTGTGCCTGTTTTGCGATGGCAAAACCCGCACCAAGCGCCTTGAAACTACCCAGACCCAGGCGGGTCCGTTCGTCCTTAACGAGCAGGTTTTGAATACCGGCGAGCGCCGCCAAATCAGTGGTCTCGACCAGCGGCGTCGCCGCTGACATACCGCAACGGTCCAGCAGTGCCTGCGCGTTTGACGCGTCGGTCACAAGGTCGCCGGTATCGCCCAACGCCTGCGATACGGTTTGGGGCAAACCGGTGCCCAGCCATGTGTTCGTTATGATGTCCATGGCGGTCAGGCTGCCACTAAAACACCTGCTTCACCAGTGTTTTTTACGCGACCGGCACAGCCCGCAGTCGCGCGTCAATCATGTCAACGGTCTGACCTGCCAGTGCACGTCCAGCATGGCCCTGCAACAACCGGGCCGTCAGGTTTTCGGCAGTTTGCGCCAAATCGGGATCTTCGGAAAACGCTGCGACCGAACGCAAGAATTGCGCGCAATAGGTCAAAGCGCCCGTATCACCGTCGGCCAAGGCTTCGTTTATCAGATCCCGAATGTGATCCAGATCCTCACCGAGCGCCAGCGAGTCCGGCTTGACTTCGTAGGTCAACGCCACGACATTGCCAAATTCGACTTTGCGCGCGTCGGGAAAACAGCCGAGCACCACGTTCTGGAACGTGGTTGCGTCTTTGAATGGTTTGGCCAGGAATTTTTGCGCCCCTGCGGCGATGGCCGCATCTTCGCACAAGGATGCGTCCTCGCCCGACGTCGCCAACAGAACCGGTTGCGCGCCGCTTTGACCGGCGATTTCTTTGATCAACTCCAGACCCGATCCGTCGGGCAGTCCCAGATCGACCAGCACGACCGAAGGACGGTAAGTCGCCAGATGACGGCGTGCAGACTGCAAACTGTCAGCACGGCGCAATCGCGCCCCGGCGCGCTGGCACATCAGGCGCACCACCTCGGAACAAAATCGGCTGTCCTCGACCAGCAAAACGGTCACCCCCAGCAGCGGGCGGCGTGCCGACGCCATGCGCGTCATGGGATTTTCCAATAGTGCGTCACTGTCCATGGCAACCTCGTAAGCTCGACTCGGGATAGCCCGATTACGACACCACTGTCCTAACGCGCCGTTAATTGCGCGCACGCAATACGCGACACCCTGCGACTGTGACGCCGAACTTCGCCCATTGCGCCAGGCGGCTGGTGCGATTATCTGCAAGGTGAACGCCCTGAAGGAGCACACCATGATCGGCCGCCTCAACCACGTTGCCATCGCCGTACCGGATCTGGAAGCTGCAGCCGCGCTGTACCGCGACACGCTTGGTGCAGCCGTGGGTGATCCCCAGCCGGAACCCGACCACGGCGTGACCGTGGTGTTCGTCGACCTGCCCAACACAAAAATCGAATTGATGCAACCACTTGGCAGCGACAGCCCCGTCGCCGCATTTCTGGCCAAAAACCCGTCCGGCGGCATGCACCACATTTGCTATGAGGTTGCTGATATTCTGGCGGCACGCGATCGTCTGGTGAATTCAGGTGCCCGCGTTCTGGGCGACGGCAACCCCAAAACCGGGGCGCACGGCAAACCGGTACTTTTTTTACACCCTAAGGATTTCACCGGCACGCTGGTCGAATTGGAACAAGTCTGAAATGAACCCTATATCCGCCATCGTCCTGCTTTTGGTGATCTGGTTCATGTGCCTGTTCATCGCCCTGCCGCTGCGAATCAAAAGCCAATCCGAGGACGGAGAAGTCGTCCCCGGCACCCCGGCATCAGCCCCCGTTGACCCCAAACTGAAAAAGAAATTTATTTGGGTCACCGTCGCCGCATTTGCCATTTGGGTGCCTGTGTGCGGCGTGATCATTTCGGGCGTCATCACGGTCGAGGATTTGGATTTTTTCAATCGATACTAGCACTGTCGCGGTTCAGCCTGTGAAACAGATGCGTAAAAGCGGCAACGCCGACGACAGGCACAAACAGGTTGACCACCGGTAGGCTAAGCGGCACCGCCATCAGAATTCCCGCCACCCAAATTTGCACCCCGTACCGCCGTCGCAGTGCCGCCGCGTCGCGCCGCCCCAACCGGCGCTCCGCCACCAGTTGAAAATACTCGCGCCCCAGCATAAATCCGTTGACCAGCCAGAAAATCACCGGCGCCAGCAGCGCCGAAGTCAAATAAATCATCAGCGCGATAAAATTGACGAGCATCAGCAGCATCAAAAACCGCATGCTGCCGATCATCGCCACCCAAAGCGGTGTTGGCCGCACAGGGGCCAGATCGGAATAATGCCGCCGCTCAACGGCGCTGACTACGCCGTCCAGCAAAAAACTGACAATCACGGTGGCCACGGGGATCATCAGGAACACCGACAACGTCAAAAAAACCACCAGAGACAGCCCCGAGATCAACCCGTTCATTATTGTCACGGGACCAATCCACGGCAGGGTCAGCTGATCCGGCAGGAAAAAGTGCACGAAAACAGTCGCCCCCAACACAAATGGCCCCAACAGGGCTGACGACAACAAGACTGCCTTTAGAAGGACACCGCGCAACCGCGGATCGGTCAACTGGCTGATGGCTTTGCCGATGTCGCTGAAAATCAATCGTTTACCCAGTCAATGATTGTGCCCATGTCGGGTCTTGGCCGTTCGGGTGGGACAGCACCCTCGGTGCCGACGTGCACGAAACCGGCAACAAATTCGCCGTCAGTCAGCCCAAGACCGCGATGCAGAAACGCGGGGTCATGCGCCATCCAGCCGGTTAGCCAGTTGGCGCCCCATCCCGAGGCCAGCGCCGCATTGAGCACAGCCAGACACACAGCCCCCGCCGACAACATCTGCTCGCGCGCCGGAATTTTCTCTGAATTCACAGGCGAGGAAACCACCGCCACCACCAACGCGGCATCGGCAAATTGCCGTCGCGCTTTGTCGGTCTTGTCCTCGTCCAGACCACGCCCTGACGCCAGTTCAACCACAAGCCCCGCCAACCGTGTTAGCGCGCCACCCTGCAGAACGATAAAACGCCATGGCTCCAGCTTTCCGTGGTCGGGGCTGCGCGCGCCCGCCTGCAAAATCGGGCCGAGCTGATGGCGGGTCGGCACGGGTGTGGTCAAAGTCTTGGCCGGACGCGAACGTCTGGTCAGCAGAAATTCCATGGCTTGCGGGTTTGGGTCGGGCATCACAGTTTCCAGTTTATGTTCGCACCTCAGCATCTCGGATGCAGAGGGTGCTCTGTCAAGGCGTCACGCATACGAATAATTTGACTAAAATTGTTGCTGCGTCGCTTATCTTATTGGCCAAAAATATCCGCGCCGCAGGCATTTCATCACGATCTATAATGCCAACGCCGGATCAGAGCACACCCGCACCAAAGCCGTGAGTTCCGCAAGTCTTTCTATCTGTTGCCCGTCACGGTCAAAGTTGTCGTCACGCAACCAGACGCTGAAAGCCTCTTTCAAGGCCGGCCATTCGACGTCGATGCACGCGTACCACGACGTGTCTCGGTTGCGTCCTTTGGACAACATGTGTTGGCGAAAAATACCCTCGTACGAAAACCCCAACCGTTCTGCGGCGCGCCGTGAACGCATGTTGCTTGCGTCGCATTTCCATTCAAAGCGTCGATAACCAGACTCAAATGCCCATTGCATCATCAGATACATGGCTTCGGTGGCGACTTTGGTGCGCCGGAGTTCCGCTGCCAGATTGATATGGCCGACTTCAATCGAACCGGCCACAGGATTAATCCGTAAATAGCTGGCGACGCCGCCAAATTGCCCCGTTGCTTTATCTTCTATGGCAAAGAAAACCGGATCGTTAAGCGCCGTCATATCGCGGACCCAATGGTGGTAGGTGGCCACTGACGAAAACGGGCCGTACGGCAGATATCGCCATTGCGATGTGTCGCGATCTAATCCGTTGGCACGATAAAGATCGGCGGCATGTCTGTCCGCGTTCAGCCGTGCAAGCCGTGCAAATCGCCCGTCCAGTTCAATACGGTCCGGGCGCGGCGGTTCGCGCCAATCTGCAACAATTTCACCGCCGTTATTCTCTTGCACGTTGCCATCCCATACTGCCACTCAGGCCAGAATACGCGGATCACCCCCCATGTCGAGACCCGGAAAAATTCGTGCTTCCAGAGCCGCATTTTGCAAGCCGAACATCCCGCGCATGGCCCAGGCGGCGTAGGCACGCACATCGCCTGTGGGCATCAGGTCGCGGTGGTCATAAAGATCGCGATCGCGCAACCCCGGCCAGTCACCGTAAACCCGTCCGCCACGTACCGCGCCCCCGGCCAGCACCATTGCCCCGCCCGTACCGTGATCGGTTCCGCCGGCGCCGTTCTCGCGCACGGTGCGGCCAAATTCTGTCATTGCCATGACCGTAGTTTTTTGCCAATTCGGCCCCAGGGTATCTTTCAACGTTGAAATAGCCGCACTGAGTTCGCCCAGTGCCTTTTTGAGCCCGCGTCCCTGCGTGCGGTGGGTATCCCACCCGCCAATGGAAAAGGACGCAACGCGTGTATCTTCGTTCAGCCGTTCACCGGCAAACCGCGCCAGTGATTCTGCACGCCCGGCCTTGCGCGCGTTCATCAGATTGTCCTGCATTTCGGCGCTCATGGTTCCCATGGTGTCCTCGTCGCCGTCGATCAAGCCCATATCCATGAGCTGCGCCATGTCCATCGCATCCGCAGCCGCACCGCGAAAAATCGGATCGTCATGATAGATGAACTCCAGCAGTGCCTGTCCCCGCGCCGATAAATCGAGTCGCGCGTCGGGTGACCAGCTCGAAACCGGCGCGTCGCCGTTCAGGATGATCATGTCCTCGCGGCCCACAGCAAAGGCGGTGCGGGCGTCGACCCCGGGCACATCTGCAAGCATCCGGTTCAGCCATCCGTCAGGGCTGCTGCCCGCACCAGACTTGCCGCCGGTGCCGGCTTCGAGCAAATCCTGACCGTCAAAGTGGCTGCGCTTGTCACGGTACGGCGTCGAAACGGCATGAACGAATGCCAGCTCTTGCGAGCGCCAAAGCGGCATCAGGTCTGACAGCCCCGCGTTCAGGGCAAAAAAACCGTCCAGATCATGCGCGCCTCCGCCGTGACCCAACCCCGGGCGATGGCCGGCGAAACTTGGATCGCCGTGGGGCTGCACTACGTCCAGACCGTCCATGCCGCCACGCAGAATGATCACGACCAGCCGCGCATCCCAAGGTGCGGCAGCAAAGGTAATCGGTGTGATCAGCGGCGACGCCGCCGCCGAACACCCAAGCACCGCCGTGCGTGCGATAAAAGCGCGGCGCGACAGTTTTGCTTTATGCTTCATAACCCGTTCCTAACGTCGGTTGAATGCCGGTGACGCCAACACCAAAGCCATGCCCTCGAGGCGGCTTTCAGAGCCGCCCAGCGCCTGCAAAAGTCTTGAACCCGCAGCGTCACCCAAAGCCGAACGGGCAAAGTCCTGCGGGTCACGCTCCTGTCCCAGCGCGTTGATGATCGCCATCGCCCACTGAATACGCGCGGCCAGTCCTTGCGGTGTGATCCAGTCCTGGGCGGCTTCGGGCCAGCCGTCCGGCCCGCCCGGGCGATGATACGGCTGTCCCATGACCAGCAACGGCGCGCTGAGATACAGACGTTTGCTGCGCGTGGGCAGCGCTTTGATCAGTTCAATATCAACGCCCAGCGCCCGCAGTGCCGAAACCATATAATCAAACGGCTGTTTGGCTTTGTCACCAAACCCCTCCCATGCGGCGGGATGTTCAAGCATCGCGGCGTAGGTCGCCAGTAAATCACCGTCGCTGGCCGCGAATACCCCAGCCATATGATTGACCAGACCGGGGTCGGGATCGTCCGAAATGAAATGCACCGCCAGCTTTTGCGACAGATGGCGCGCGGTGTCGGGATGCGTCGCCAGATCATCCAAAACGGCATAAATATCGTCTAGCGTCGCCGGTGCGTCACTACCGTAACTGTGCCCCAGAACCGTTTCGGCCCCGGGTTCCGCCAGTTTTGGCAGGAACCTGAAGCCGGTCTTTCGGTTGAAATGCAGCCCGGTCAAAAGTTCCGCGAATTGGCGCACGTCGCCCTGGGTGTAACCGCCATGAACGCCAAGTGTGTGCAGTTCCAGTATCTCACGCGCCAGATTTTCGTTCAGACCGCGGCCCTTTTCAATTCCAAAGGGCGAATTCGGACCCACCGATATGATCTGATCCAGATACGTCATCATCACCGGATGTGTGGCCGCCCCGCGCAGCAAATCGGAAAACCGGCCGGTAATGCCGGGACGAATGATATCCTCGATATAGGAGGATACCAAAAACCGCAGTCCTTTACCCTTGGCCACAATGGTAAAATGATCGGCCCAGAATTGCACAAGGCGTTCGCGAAAACCGTCCGGCGATACAATCGGGCGCAGCAATGTAGTTACAAAATCTTTTTGGATACCGCGTCCGGCTTTTTGCCGGGCCTTTTTTTCGGCGGCCACCGCCTCGGAATCCCCCGTCTTTGCTGCGCGTTTCAAGCGCCCCAACGCGCGTCGTTCCTGCACGCGCACCTGAAAATTGGCGATAGGCAGTTCAGTTGTAATGTGGTCCGGCCCGCGCAACTGCGCCATCAGGTCCCCCGCGTTCGCGGGCGGCGGCGCGTCGGGCCTGAATCCGTAACCAAACCGAATGGCGCTCAACGTGGAAACCTTGACGTTCAAAACCTGCTCCTGTGTCCTTTGCCCCCTTTAACGCACGAGGGGTCTTGTTCCGTCGCAGTATAGGCAATAATTCGGCCAAAGGGTAAAAAACGTATGGTCCCAACCGAATTGCGGTTCAATTTGATCTTTTTGCAATTTTTTGCGTGTGTTTAATAGCGACCCGCCCTCATTTGCCAAGCCGAGTCAATTTTTTGCGGCTTCGATATAAAGCCTGCCAAAAATTCAACATGACAATACATTCGCCCCCGCCGCCACTTTCTGGCATCACATTCTTATTGGCAGAAATATCCCCGGGGGTGCGGGGGCGGGCAGCCCCCGCCTTTTTGGTTGATACCGAAATTGTGTTGCGGGCGACTTATTCCAGTTCTTCGATAAATTCCGGCGCAACTCTGTCAGTTAACCATACGCTGTTGTCACGTCGGATGACAGATGCACCTGCAATCGGGACTGAGGTAACAATCCCATTTCTTCGATGGACTCGATAAACCGTTCAACGGTGCCGTGATGTAAATACTTTGGTGGCTTGACTGGCTTTAGTCCCAGGTCGACCTGAACCGAATGTCCTTGGGATGCGCGAGTGTACTGACCATCTGGGGAAAGAGCAAAACGTTTCTTTTCATTATTTTTCACAACTTCAGTTATGTCTTCATATGTAATTTTTAGTGTCGCTTTATCCAATAACTCTGGCACATGCGCCCACCCTTTGGGATCAAGAGACAAGCCAATGGCATCCGGCTTGTGGCGCAACACAAAACTCAAAAACTTACTAATTTTGATTTCGTCTTTGGCCACTCTTACGCCTCCGGCAATACCCTGATCCCCAACTCCCGCAAGCTGGCATTATCCGGTTCACTGGGTGCGTTCATCATCAGGTCTTCCGCCCGCTGGTTCATCGGGAACATGATGACTTCGCGGATGCTGCTTTCGCCCGCCAGCAGCATGACAATCCGGTCGATACCGGCGGCGCAACCGCCGTGGGGCGGGGCGCCGTAATTGAAGGCGTTGACCAACGCGCCGAAGCGATTGTTTACTTCATCCTTACCGTAGCCCGCGATTTCGAACGCCTTGAACATGATCTCCGGGCGGTGGTTTCTGATGGCCCCCGACACCAGTTCATACCCGTTGCAGGCCAGATCATACTGATAGCCCAGAACGTCCAGCGGATCGCCCTCCAGCGCCTTCATGCCGCCCTGGGGCATGGAAAACGGGTTGTGTTCAAAGTCGATGCGTCCGGTTTCCGCGTCACGTTCATAGATCGGAAAGTCCACGACCCACGCGAAAGCAAAGCGGTTGGTTTCCGTGAGGCCAAGTTCGTCACCGATGGTGACACGCGCCTTGCCAGCCACGGTTTCAAACACCTTGGGTTTGCCACCAAGGAAAAATGCAGCGTCGCCCTGATTCAATTCAAGCTGGTTGCGGATTGCTTCAGCGCGCTTCTGACCGATATTGTTTGCTAAAGGTCCCTTTGCGACCGTTTCGTCCGAGAATACATAGTTATATATTGGTTCTGGGATGGTTGGTGTTTCACCTCTCCGAATTGCTTCGTTGTAGTCTCGTTCGATGTTTTGTGCATTTTTAAAACGTTTCGTTTGAACTGGATCAGCTCGATCATCTGCTGGCACTACCATTTCATTTGGAAAACCTTTCGATTGCCAAACGATATACCCCATCCCCGGCAGCCCTTCGCCCTGGGCAAACTTGTTCATCCGGTCGCAGAATTTGCGCGACCCGCCGCCCGGTGCGGGGATGGCGCGGATTTCGGTGCCTTCCTGCTCCAGAAGTGACGCAAAAATCTGAAAGCCGGACCCGGCGAAATGCTTTGATACCACCTGCATCCTGATCGGGTTCCTAAGGTCCGGTTTATCCGTGCCGTACCACAGCGCCGCATCTTTATAGGAAATCTGCGCCCAATCGGTGTCCACCACGCGCCCACCGCCGAATTCTTCGAATATTCCCTGAATGACCGGCTGGATGGTGTCAAAAACATCCTGCTGCGTCACAAAAGACATCTCCATGTCCAACTGATAAAAATCCGTCGGTGACCGGTCGGCGCGCGGGTCTTCATCGCGAAAACACGGCGCAATCTGAAAGTATTTGTCAAACCCGCTGACCATGATCAGCTGTTTGAACAGCTGCGGGGCTTGTGGCAGCGCATAAAACGTGCCCGGATGCAGGCGTGACGGCACCAGAAAATCCCGCGCGCCTTCGGGTGAAGACGCGGTTATGATCGGCGTTTGAAACTCGTTAAAGCCGATGTCCCACATGCGTTTGCGCATGCTGGCCACAACGTTTGAGCGCAACAGCATGTTGTTTTGCAGCTTTTCCCGCCGCAGGTCCAGATAGCGGTATTTCAGGCGGGTTTCTTCGGGGTATTCCTGATCGCCGAACACCGGCAGCGGCAGCTCGTCGGCCGCGCCAAGAACCTCCAGATCGTTGATATAGACCTCGATCTCGCCGGTCGGGATGTTGCTGTTTATCAATTCGGGGTCGCGTGCCTTGACCGTGCCGTCAACGCGGATCACCCACTCAGAGCGCACCTTTTCAAGTGCCGCAAAAACGGGGCTGTCGCCATCTGCCAGAACCTGCGTGATGCCGTAGTGGTCACGCAAATCGATAAACAGCACGCCGCCGTGGTCGCGCACGCGGTGCACCCAACCTGACAGGCGCACGGTTTGCCCAACGTTTGCGGCGTTCAGATCTGCGCAAGTCTGGCTGCGGTAATGGTGCATTTTAAGGATTCCCCGAACGGTAAATTTTGTCCCCGCCGATACACCTGCTTGGGGCGTGGATGTCAAGCTGTGCCGGTATCCTGTGACGCTTTGCCGGATTGCTTTGGACGGGCCAAGCGCGCTAAACCCGCCCAATCCGGTTACTGCCAACCAAACAGGTGCCCCATGCTGCGCGCGACGCTGATTCTGATGACCACAATTTTTTCCACGCCGGTATGGGCGGGTCTTGAAATTCAGAAAGTCACCGACAAGGTCTATGCGCTTGTCGGTCCGATTGGTGGGCGCGACGAGACCAACTTTGGCAACAACGCCACCTTTGGCGTGGTCATCACCAGCGACGGTGTGGTTTTGATGGATCCCGGTGGATCGTGGAAGGGCGCGCAGGAAATCGACGCGACGATCAAAGAGATCACCGACCAACCTGTCAAAATCGTCATCGATACCGGCGGGCAGGACCACCGCTGGTTTGGCAACGATTATTGGCAGCAACGGGGTGCGCGGATCATTGCGTCCGAGGCCGCGAACGCGGACCATCTGGACCGTGTTTCGCTGCAGATCGAAGGCTCCACATTCTTTCTCAAGGACCAATACGCAGGCACCGAGCCGGTGAACGCGACAGAGACGTTTGCGGACGAACTAAAGGTTACACTGGGCGACACGACGCTTAATCTGACTTACGTGGGACCAGCGCACACGCCCGGTGATATTTTCGTCTTTGTACCGTCAGAATCGACGCTGTTCACCGGCGATATCGTTTTCACGGAGCGTTTACTCGGTATCGGCCCCATGGCAGGTTCCGTGGACTGGGTGGCAGCTTTTGAGGCAATGGCGAAAATTGACGCCATCCACGTTGTCCCCGGCCACGGTCACGCCACCGATATGCTGACGGCTACAGCGCAAACCTATGATTACTTGGTGCACGTACGGGCGCAAATGGCACAACACATCGAGAATGGCGGCGACATCATCGGATCGGTCAATGTGGATCAGTCTGCGTTTTCCTATCTGCAAAACTTTGACCAGCTGGCCAAACGCAACGCACAAACTGTGTTTGAGCAGATGGAATGGGAATAAACCTGTTCAGGCCAAACAGTTTGATTTCAAAAAAATGCAAGGATACGTAACCCGGAAAGTCAATCATTCATTCCGTTCGAAAACACGTTACCGGCCGTTCAAAGAAAACCGTTAATCCACTTAATAAACAAACAGTTAATGTTTGTTTTTAGGCCAAAAATACTGCATTGGCAGTCCCGTCGAGCGGTTCAGTTGACGGCATTTCACCGATGCCGCGCCGTCCGAATCCAACCGGCAAACTGATGTACGCCGACCACCCAAACTTTGGTTGTAGATGCCTGAAATGTGCCGTTCTCCAACTTTCGGTGCATGTGGATACAACTCCGGTTCAATATCGCCGGGGACGCGCGCGCTTAAATGGTGTTCACCACAATCGGTTCGGGTCCGTAGACATGCCACATGACAGCGAAAACAAAAAAACAGCCTACGTCTGGGATAAATTTGTCCGGGGCTTTCACTGGCTTTTGCTTGTTTGCATTGGTGTGTCTCTGATCAGCGGTTACCTGTTGGGTGCCACGTGGCTACAGCTTCATTACATCGCGGGAACTGTTGCCGTGACATTGGTGGCGACCCGCGTGCTTTGGGGTGGTTTAGGGCCAACATATGCGCGGTTCAGCAGTTTCATAACTTCAACCAAAACATTGCGCGACCACTTTGATGCGCTCAGAGCCGGAACCGCGTCCCGGCACTTGGGCCATAATCCTTTGGGGGCTCTGATGGTTCTTGCCTTATTGGCCAGCGTTCTTGGTCTGGGGTTGACGGGCACAATTGCCTTGGGCGGTATTTTCAAGGTCGGGCCCCTTGCATTTATGACCTCGTTCAAAGTGGGCAGTCTTGTTTCCTACGCACACGCGTTCTTGGCGACCGTGCTGATGTGGTTGATTGGTGCCCACATTGCCGGGGCGTTGTTTGAAAGTTTCCGCACGCGGGAAAACCTGCCTAAATCCATGGTTACAGGGCGCAAACAAATCCGGGTCGGGGATCATGCGGCCCCGGCAAAGAAAGCGAAACCAATCATGATGACGCTTGTGCTGATTCCGCTCTTGGGTGGAACGGCATACGGGTTGACAAATCTGGCATCCAAACCCGGTCTTGGCGTACCCGCTTACCCTTTGAATAAAACTTACGCGGCTGAATGTTCGGAATGTCATATTGCCTATCACCCCAGTTTGCTCAGCACTGTTGACTGGCAAAATCTGATGGCGACACTCCCAAACCATTTTGGCGAAGACGCCAGCCTTGATCCCGCAACTGTCAGTGAACTGACCGACTGGCTGACAGCCAATGCATCCGAAACCGCAGATACAAAGCCGGCGCATGTTTTATCTTTGACCAATCCGGCAAAACCGTTTGCCCTGACCGAGACCAAATTCTGGATTGCAACCCATCAGGCGGTTCCGGCAGCCACGTTCAGCCGACCACCGATATTTGCCAAGTCAAACTGCGCGGCCTGTCATCAAGACACGGCTACAGGGCGCTACCTGCCAACCAATATCGAAATTCCAAGGAAACCCACCTCATGAAAATCCTGTTTATTGCCCTTTCGGGTCTGATTGTCGCCCAACCGACCGCGGCCAATCCGGCGCGCGATGCCATATTGAAATCCTTCGCCTCGGAGGCTGGTGTCAGCAGCTTTTCGGCCGCCGCAGGTAAAGAGTTCTTTCAGGGCACACATCAGGGTGGAAAACCCGAATCGCCTTCCTGCACATCGTGCCACACGAAAAACCTGCGTAATCAGGGCAGAACACGGGTGGGCAAAGTGATCGAACCCATGGCCGTTTCCGCCAATCCCAACCGATTCACTGATCCCGAAAAAGTCGCCAAATGGTTTCGCCGCAACTGCAATACCGTTTTGGGCCGCGAATGTAGCGCAGCCGAAAAAGGCAACATCCTCACCTACCTAATGAGTCAATGAATTCGATCCGGCATCAAACCGCCATCCGTCGCAAAAAGGAATGCAAAATGACTCTTTGGAACAATGTAAAACTTGCCGCAATAATCATCACAGTTGCCGTGCTTCCACAAAACGCCGCCGCCGATGGGCCCGGCATCGGTAAAATTACCAATGCTTTGACCGCCGAGGAATGCTCGGCCTGCCATATGGCGTATCAACCCGGTTTTTTACCCATTCGCTCGTGGCGGAAAATCATGAGTACTTTGCCAGACCACTTTGGTGAAGACGCGTCCCTGAGTGAAGCTGACCGGACCAAGATCGAAAAATATCTTGTCAGAAACGCGGCCGACCGCAATGGCAGGAATCCAAGATTCCTGCGCAGGATTCCTGCCAGCGAAGTGCCACTAAGGATCACAGAGTTTCGGTGGTTTACGCACGAACACGGTACAAGGTTGCGCAACTGGGCGGCCAGGCAACCGGAAATCGGTACGCTTAGCAATTGTCAGGGCTGCCATCGTGGTGCTGACCGGGGCTGGTTCGACGACGATTAAAAAGCGCCTGAGCAGCCCGATTTTGTGGAACGCATTGCGCACTTTTGGTGCCGCAAGCGCAAACCGGAATCCGTCTTTGGCTGTGACGCCATGCAAAGTCGTGTCTTTACAGCCGTTTAACCAGGGCATCGACCTAGGAACGTGTGCAATAGCCCGCTTCAGGGCTATTCTTATTTCGTGGGTCTGTGGTTTCCAACGAATATCAGGTTTCGCGTAATACACGCGGGACGGAACCTATGGGGACAATTCGTCTCTTGAACCCAATGGCTGGGTGCCTATAACCACGTCAATTTGCAATTTCCAACCACCTCCCGACGCGCTTCGTTGCTAAGTTGCGGACAGGCGGCGCAGGACCAACTATGCCCAAAAGAGACAACATCAATTCGATCATGATCATCGGCGCCGGGCCGATTATCATCGGGCAGGCCTGTGAATTTGATTACTCCGGCGCACAGGCCTGCAAAGCCCTGAAAGAAGAGGGCTTTCGCGTCATCCTTGTCAATTCCAACCCGGCCACCATCATGACCGACCCGGGCATGGCGGACGCGACCTATGTAGAGCCGATCACGCCTGAAGTTGTTGAAAAAATAATTGCCCATGAACGACCGGACGCGTTGTTGCCGACCATGGGCGGGCAAACAGGACTGAATACAGCGTTGGCGCTGGACGACATGGGCGTTCTGAAAAAATACGGCGTGGAAATGATCGGCGCGGACCGCGCAGCGATCGAAATGGCCGAAGATCGCAAATTGTTTCGCGAGGCAATGGACCGGCTGGGTATTGAGAACCCCAAGGCCACTGTCGCCCACAACAAAGAAGAATGCATCACCGCACTGGAAACGATTGGTCTGCCTGCAATTATCCGCCCCGCATTTACCATGGGTGGCACAGGTGGCGGGATCGCCTACAACCGCGAAGATTTCGAGGCCATTTGCGCCAGCGGTCTGGACGCCTCACCAGTCAACCAGATTCTGATCGATGAATCGCTGCTTGGCTGGAAAGAATTCGAAATGGAAGTCGTGCGCGACAAGTCCGACAACGCCATCATTATCTGCGCGATTGAAAACATCGACCCCATGGGTGTGCACACCGGCGACAGCATCACCGTGGCACCCGCGCTGACGCTGACGGATAAAGAATACCAAATGATGCGCACGCATTCGATCAATGTTCTGCGCGAAATCGGGGTCGAAACCGGCGGCAGCAATGTGCAATGGGCGGTCAATCCGGTCGATGGGCGCATGGTGGTGATCGAAATGAATCCCCGGGTGTCGCGTTCGTCCGCTCTGGCCTCCAAGGCCACCGGCTTTCCGATTGCCAAAATCGCCGCCAAACTGGCCGTGGGCTATACATTGGACGAACTTGACAACGATATCACCAAGGTGACGCCCGCCAGTTTCGAGCCCAGCATCGACTACGTGGTCACCAAAATCCCGCGGTTCGCGTTCGAAAAATTCCCGGGGTCCGAACCGATCCTTCACACGGCCATGAAATCGGTGGGCGAAGCCATGGCGATTGGCCGCTCGATCCACGAAAGTCTGCAAAAGGCGCTGGCCAGTCTGGAAACCGGCCTGTCGGGCTTTGACGAAATTTCCATTGACGGCGCGCCGGACATAGCCGCCGTTACCCGCGCAATTTCTGCGCGCACGCCGGATCGTATGCGCCTGATTGCCCAAGCGATGCGCCACGGGCTTACAGACGACGATATTTACGCCGCCACCGCGTTTGACCCGTGGTTTTTGGCGCGCATCCGCGAAATCGTTGATACCGAGAACACTATTCGCGCGCATGGCCTGCCCGACGACACCAATGGCCTGCGCGCCATCAAAGCCATGGGATTTACCGACGCCCGCCTGTCCAAGCTCACTGGACTGGCAGAGCGCGATATTCGCGTGCAGCGCAACCGCCTTGGCGTTACTTCCGCGTTCAAACGTATCGATACCTGTGCGGCGGAATTTGAGGCGCAGACGCCCTATATGTATTCGACCTATGAGGCCCCGATGATGGGCGAAGTCGAATGCGAGGCCCGCCCGACAGATCGTAAGAAAGTCGTCATTCTCGGCGGTGGCCCCAACCGTATCGGTCAGGGGATCGAGTTTGATTATTGCTGTTGCCACGCCTGTTATGCTTTGACCGAAGCCGGTTATGAAACCGTGATGATCAATTGCAATCCCGAAACGGTTTCGACCGATTACGACACCTCGGACCGCCTGTATTTTGAACCGCTATCGCTGGAATCGGTGCTGGAAATCCTGCGTGTCGAGCAGGAAAACGGCACGCTGCACGGTGTAATCGTGCAGTTCGGCGGGCAAACGCCGCTCAAACTGGCGAACGATCTGGAGGCCGAGGGCATCCCGATCCTCGGCACCACCCCTGACGCGATCGATCTGGCCGAGGATCGCGAGCGGTTCCAAAAACTGTTGCACGATCTCAAACTCAAACAGCCGTATAACGGTATCGCGTCCAGTCCCGAACAGGCGTTTGAAATCGCCAAAGACGTAGGTTTCCCGCTGGTAATCCGTCCGTCGTATGTGCTGGGGGGGCGTGCCATGGAAATTATCCGCGACGACACCCAGTTGACCCGCTATATCAACGAAGCGGTAAATGTTTCCGGCAAAAGCCCGGTCTTGCTTGACAGTTATCTGGTGGGCGCGATCGAAGTGGACGTTGATGCCATTTGCGACGGCTCTGACGTCCATGTTGCGGGGGTGATGCAGCATATTGAAGAGGCCGGCGTGCATTCGGGTGACAGCGCCTGTTCTTTGCCGCCCTATTCATTGCCCAAGGATCTGATCGACGAAATGAAACGCCAGACGGTGGCCATGGCGCTGGGCCTGAACGTGGTCGGATTGATGAACGTGCAGTTCGCCATTCAGGACAACGAAGTTTATGTGCTGGAGGTCAACCCGCGCGCGAGCCGCACGGTGCCGTTCGTCGCCAAGGCTACCGACAGCGCCATCGCCGCGATTGCTGCGCGTGTCATGGCGGGCGAAAAACTCAGTGCCTTTGAAACCCGGCCTCCGTATCCCGAAAACGCCGACGTCGATGACACGCTGCCCTTTGCCGATCCGATGACGCTCGCCGACCCTGACATGCCCTGGTTTAGCGTCAAAGAGGCTGTGATGCCGTTCGCCCGCTTTCCCGGTGTGGACACGCTGCTGGGCCCCGAAATGCGCTCGACCGGCGAGGTCATGGGCTGGGACCGTTCGTTTGCCGGTGCTTTCCTGAAGGCACAAATGGGCGCGGGGCACGTTTTACCAAATTCGGGCTGCGCGTTTATTTCGATCAAGGACGCCGACAAAACCCCGATGATGGTCGAGGCGGTGCAGATCCTCGCCGATCTGGGTTTTGACATCATGGCGACGCGCGGCACGGCGGCGTTTCTGGCCGACAACGCGCTAAGCGCGCAGATCGTCAACAAGGTTTACGAGGGCGGGCGCACGGTGCTCGATCATTTGAAGGACGGCGAGATCAACCTTTTGTTCAACTCGACCGAAGGCGCCGCTGCCGTTGAAGACAGTCGGGAAATCCGCTCGGTGGCGTTGCTGGGCAGAATGGCATATTTCACCACAGCGGCCGGGTCACACGCAGCGGCGCTGGCGATGCGGTCCGCGCGGGATGGGGAGATCAGGGTACGGTCGCTGCAAGGGTGAGCTTTGTAGAACAAAGTATCCTAATTGGCCAACCACGTTCGTCGCCGCAATTCCTTTCGTGACGCCAGTCCCGGACGACTCCAACCCGCCCCTTTGGCGGCGCTTCGTTTCCGCCTTGGGCTCTCTGCTGTCGTTGATTTGTCGTTCACGACTCTGCTTCAATTCACTCTTTAACCAACTTGTTAATCGTGTTATCACCCCCCAATAACAATCGAAAACGGGGAAACATATCCATGGAAAACCTTATCGCAACCTACCAGACCGCGTTGCTGGCGCTTGGCGCGCTGACGCTGGCTCTGGTCGTGCAATCTTTTATCGCGGGGCTCGTCAAAAACGGCATCAAAGGTCAGGATGCCGGTGCCGCCGTTCTGGGTGATTTCAACGACAGCACCTTCAGGATCGTGCGCACGCATATGAACGGGGTTGAGAATTTTTCCGCCCTTTTTGCCGCCTCAATCCTAGCCATGATGGCCGGGGCCGATCCCAGGTGGCTGACGTGGCTGGTTCTGGCCGCCGTCGGATTGCGCCTGCTTTACTGGCCATTTTATTACGCGCGTATCGGCAAGGACAACGGCGGGCCGCGTTCGATCATCCACGTGCTGGCGCTGGTGGTCAATATCGTGATCGCGGTGATGGCTCTGCTGGCGATAATGTAGCCAAGACACAGACTTGACGTACTGCCTTTTAACTTGACCCGACCTGCCCAAAAGCGGCACGTTGGGTCAGGTCTTCAGGAGCGCCAAAATGCATCAGCCCGTCATCACCGGAACCGGTGTGTTTACCCCGTCTGAGGTGATCACCAACGACGAACTGGTGGTCGCATTTAACGCTTACGCCGATAAGTTCAACGCTGCGAACGCTGCGGACATCGCGGCCGGCGACGTCGAGGAACTGCAACACTCCAGCACCGAATTCATCCTTGCCGCCAGTGGCATCGAACAGCGTTACGTGATGGACAAGAAAGGCGTGCTCGACCCAGAATTCATGCACCCAAAACTGCGCCAGCGTTCGGACGATGAACCGGGAATAATGGCCGAAATGGCGATGGATGCATGCACAAAGGCGCTGAAAAAAGCCGGAAAAACAGCGGCAGATGTTGATGCTGTGATTGTCGCGGCCTCTAATCTGGAGCGCGCTTATCCGGCTGTGGCGATCGAGGTGCAAGAGCTGCTGGGCGTCAGCGGTTTTGCGTTTGACATGAACGTCGCCTGTTCCTCGGCCACCTTCGGCATTCAGGCCGCCGCCGATATGATCCGCGCCGGCTCTGTGCGTGCCGTTCTTGTGGTTAACCCCGAAATTTGCTCGGGTCATCTGGAATGGCGCGACCGCGATTGCCATTTCATTTTCGGCGACGTGTGCACCGCAACACTTTTGGAACGCAAAGAGACCGCCACGCACGCACATTTCGAAATTCTGTCGACTAAATGCCTGACGCAATTTTCCAACAACATCCGCAACAACAATGGATTTTTGCGACGTTCGCGCCCTGACGGCACTGCGGACCGGCGCGATATGCAATTCATGCAGGAAGGGCGCAAAGTGTTCAAACAGGTGCTGCCGATCGTGTCGGCGCACATGCTGGAACACCTGAGTGAACGCGATACCACGCCTGACGATCTGAAACGCCTGTGGCTGCATCAGGCCAACAAGGCCATGAACGATTTCATTGGTCGCAAGGTTCTGGGCCGCATTCCCGAGGACGGTGAACAGCCCAACATCCTGCAGGAATACGCCAATACGTCGTCCGCCGGATCGATCATCGCGTTTTCGAAATTCTCAGATGACTTTGAAGACGGCGATCTGGGGATGATCTGTTCGTTCGGCGCGGGTTATTCGGTTGGATCGGTTCTGGTTCGGCGCTCAGTGTAGCTCTGACAGGCCGTCCACAACACCAGCCTGCGTCCAGCTGGGCCGTGATTTCATGGCGTCGATGTAGCGTTCCACATTGGGATTGATCGCATTTTCCCACCACCCGGCAAACCCGTGCATCCTGAACCGCGCCAGCGCAGCTGTGGCAAAGGTATCTGCCAAACTATATCTGTCCGCTGCAACAAATTCGGATTGTCCAAGGGCAATATCCAACATGTCGACGATCGTCCGGGCGTTATCCAAATGCTTTTCAACTTTTGCCGCATCTGCCAAAATGTCCTGCATGCGTTGATTTCCGTCAATCCGGGATTGCAGCAGCGCCGCATGTTCAGGTCTTTCTTTCAGCATTTGCCGCAGCATTTCGCCCCTTGCGATAATCGTCGGCGATGTCCCTTCATCTGTCAGGCTGCCCGCATAGAGCAATACACCATAATGCAGCCCCATGATATCGCTCATCATCCGGTTCATGAAAGACGGATCATTGGGCGTCAGATGTGGGCCGTCAAACCGATCATCCACCTTGTGCACAATGTTTATGGTGTCGGTGGTAATCTCGTCATCAATGCGCAACGTCGGCACGACGGATTTCGGATTTAGCGCAACGTACCATGGTTCAAACTGTTCTTTGGCTTTCATGATATCGACAGTGTGCCGGTCAAACGTCACGCCCTTTTCAACCAGCGCCAGTCGCGCCATCTGCGAACAGATCGAACCCGGATAATCGTACAGCAAAACCCTGACCATGGGGCGGGTATACAACAAAATACTTGACTTGCGAACCTCAACCATTGGCGTAGGCTGAGAACCGTAAATCCATCGTTCATCAAATGAAAATCGAAAGGCATGATCATGGCGATCCTACAGGTACAAGGCGTGCATCACATCACATTGAACGGCGCTGACAGGCAGACGTCGATAGACTTTTGGCAGGGCGTTTTGGGAATGCCGATGGTGCTGGAACAACCAAACTTGGACGATCTGAAAACCAACCATCTGTATTTTGATCCTGGCGACGGCAGGCTGATCACTGTATTTACCCGCGAAGACCGCAAAGCCGACGATAGCGCAAATCCGGGCGATCCGGGCAACGTGCATCATCTGGCATTCATGGTTTCACGCGCGGTTTTCACGCAGGCGGATGCCCGCCTGAAAGCAGCCGGGTACAGCCATTCAGGCCATAAGGATCGCGGATTTATGGATTCGATTTACTTCAGAGAGCCCCTTGGCCAACTGATCGAACTGGCGTGTTACAAATTTGAGCCACCACAGGGCCACACTCACACCGATGTATTGGTTCTGGCCCATAAATTGCGCGTTGAAGCAGGCGACCTGAACGTCGCGGATCGTCATCTGGCTGATGCTATTGATCAGCTTTCCCGAAATTCGGCCCGAATTTAACCGTTCCAGTAAGTGAAATCGATCTTGATCCCGACTGGCCGTCGCGGCACATAGCGCGGCATGGCAAAACTCTATTTTCACTACTCTACAATGAACGCGGGTAAATCGACCATTCTGCTGCAGGCTGCGCATAATTACGGCGAACGCGGCATGGACACTTATTTGCTGACTGCCAATCTGGACGATCGCGACGGAACGGGACGTATCGCGTCGCGCATTGGCATCGGGTCCGGTGCCGATACCTATTCGCCGCGGGATGATCTGTTCGCGGTCATTGAAAGCCGGCTTGCCAAAGGGCCCTGCGCGTGCGTTTTTCTGGACGAGGCGCAGTTTCTGACCAAAGATCAGGTCTGGCAGCTGGCGCGCGCAGTGGATGATCTGTCGGTGCCGGTCATGTGTTACGGGTTGCGCGTGGATTTTCGCGGTGAATTGTTTCCGGGCTCAGCCGCTTTGCTGGCGCTATCAGACGAAATGCGCGAGGTGCGCACCATCTGCCATTGCGGGCGCAAGGCCACGATGGTGATACGGCAGGAACCGGACGGCACGGTGCTAAAAGAAGGCGCTCAGGTTCAGGTCGGCGGTAACGAGACTTACGTGTCGCTCTGTCGCCGTCACTGGCGCGAGGCTGTAGGCGACTGAACGCACCGCTTTTTACCCACGAACCACGTTTGGCGGCACTTCGCCGGCCAGAAACGCGCGCACGTTTTCCACCGCCATCAAGCCCATTTCTTCCCGCACGCTTAGCGCATTGGTGCCGAGGTGCGGAAGCAGAACCACGTTGTCCATGGCGCGCAGAGCCTCAGGGACGTAAGGCTCGTTCTCGTAGACATCCAGCCCCGCGCCCGCCAGTTTTCCTGAATGCAAAGCTGTGATCAATGCGGTTTCGTCCACCACGTCACCGCGCGCGGTGTTGATCAGATACGACCCGGGTTTGGCGGCGGCCAATTCGCGCTCCGAAATCAAATGCCGGTTTTCGGCAGCACCCGGAACGTTGACGCTGATAAAATCGCTGACCGCCATGACTGCCTGCAAACTTTCCAGTTGATTTGCGGGCACCGTAGGGTCCGCGACGACCGATCGGTTGTAAAACACGATATTCATGCCAAAGCCGAAATGCGCCCGCCGCGCCACCGCCCGCCCTATGCGCCCCATGCCGATCACGCCCAATGTTTTGCCACCCAGATGTGTGCCCATCAGTTGCGTTGGGTGCCAGCCACCCCAGTTACCTGCGCGCACCAGGCGTTCGCCCTCGCCTGCACGCCGCGCCACCATCAGCATCAGCGTCATGGCGATGTCGGCGGTGGCGTCGGTGACCGCGCCCGGAGTATTTGTCACGGTAACGCCTTTTTTGCACGCCGCTTTAATGTCTATATGGTTGTAGCCAACCCCGAAATTGGCCACCAACTTGCAGCGGCAATCAAGCGCTGCTGCAAATGTTTGCGCATTCAGCGTATCGCCAAAAGTAGGCAGGATCACATCAAATTCGACAAGATTCATCGCCATGTCGTCAAGGCGCTGCCCGGTGTTCTCCGGGCGCATCGACACGTCGCAGATCTGCCGTGCAGCCGCCAAAACGGCTTTGGGCATGGGGCGCGTGATCAGCATACGGGGTCGCGCCATCAGTGCACACGACCGCCAACAGGAGTGTCGGTGTCCGGACGCAGCAGCACGGTATCGCCATTCTCGTCGGGCACACCCAGAACCAGAACTTCGGACATGAACCTGCCGATCTGACGCGGTGGAAAATTGACAACCGCAAGCACCATACGACCGGAAATCGTTTCGGCGTCGTAATGTTTGGTGATTTGCGCCGAGGTTTTTTTCTCGCCAATCTCTGGCCCAAAATCGATCCATAGTTTGATCGCCGGAACGCGCGCCTCGGGATAAGGTTCGGCGCGCACCACATTTCCAACGCGAATTTCAACATCCAGAAACTGCGAAAACTCAATCGTATCCATGGTTCAACCCAACGCGCGGCTGCGGTCGGCGGCGGCCTTGACGGCTTTGGTCAGCAGCGCCGGAAACCCGCTGTCCGTATCCATCAGAATGCCAAGCGCCGCCTCTGTCGTGCCCGCCGGACTGGTGACATTGACGCGCAACTGTGTGGGTGATTCCGTTGACTGTTCGGCCAGATCACCGGCTCCGGCCACAGTCGCGCGCGCCAGCTTTAGCGCCAGTTCCGGCGGCAATCCCTGGGTCTCGCCCGCCGCCGTCAGCGTTTCTATCAGGTGAAACACATAGGCCGGTCCTGACCCCGAAACGGCTGTCACAGCGTCCATCTGGGCTTCATTATCCAACCTTACGACCTGCCCCACGGCCAGCAACAGGTCCTCGGCCAGTTGCAGGTCCTTTGCCCCCGCATGGGTGTTGCCGATCAGCGCCGATATTCCACGACCAATTGCTGCGGGCGTGTTGGGCATGGCCCGTACGATGGGTGTGTCCGTGCCAAAGGCCGCTTCAAACGTCGCAATGGACGTCCCTGCCGCGATCGACAGGAACACTGTTGCACCATCGCCCAGTGCCCGCAGTGCCGGAGCCGCTTCGCCCACCATTTGTGGCTTGACCGCAATCACGCAAATTGCGGCCTTTCCGGGCAGCTCGCCGTTCAGATGCAGCCCCAGTTCCGTCAGAGATTGCAACCAGTCGGTCGGATAAGGCTCGATGACAAAGACCGCAGCCGGATCGATGCCGCCGGACATCCAGCCCTGCAGCATCGCCGAACCCATTTTTCCGCATCCCAGCAGCACCAGCCCACGGTCATTGATCGTTGTGAAATCCATCTGCGTCACCGCTGCTGACTCTGTCCCGAATTAGGCGCGTCCGTAGGCCTCTGTCATCGCGACTTTTATCGCCTGTTCCGGCGTCTCGTCGCCCCAGCACACCAGTTGAAAGGCCGGATAAAACCGTTCGCAATCGCGCACGGCCGTGCTCAAAAGCTGGCCGATCTGTGCAGCACCGGCTACTTCACCGCCGGTCAAAAGCAAACCGTACCGATACACCATCTGCCGCTGCTCGCGCCACGTGGTAAATGCGCCGGTCCAGATTTTGTCGTTGGCGCGGTTCATCACATCGTAAAGCGCAGGCAGGCACTCGGTCGGTGGATCCATTTCAAATGTACAGATCAACCGCAGGACTTCGTCGCAATCGGACCAGGCCAGTGTGATCGAATAATTTCGCCACGCGCCTTCGATCACCATGGCGATCTGATCGTCCGCAACACGGTCAAAATCCCATGCGTGATGTTCCGCAAGGGTCTCGACGATGTCGATAGGGTGGATTTCCGAACTGCCTATATAGTGCTCCTGACCGGCCATTGGCTGATCTCCTCGATGTTTTATCCGCGGATGTTGTCTCCGCTGGATTTAGAGAACCTCACAACAAGTCGTAGAATATCGCTACGACCTTACCATATATGGTGGGCCGTTTTGCCAAGTCTGTAAAGGAATAATTGATACTTATCCCCCGCTAATTCGCGCTCAGCGGGGCTGACGACCGGTTAATCTGGTCGTTTTATTTTTTCGCCGTTTTTGTGGATTTAGCGGATTTAACAGCGGTTTTCGGTTTGGGTGCTGATTTGGCGGCTTTTTTCGACTTTCCCTCAAATGCATCAAGGCGCGCCCGCAACACTTCGTTTTCCTCGCGCGCTTTTTGTGCCATGGCGCGTACGGCATCAAATTCGTCACGGGTGACGAAATCGTGGTCTGCCAGCCAACGGTCGATCCAGCTTTTCATTGCTGTGTCGGCCTCGTTTTTGGCACCTTGCGCCACACCCATCGCGTTGGTCATCAATTGTGAAATATCGTCAAATATCTTGTTGCGCGTTTGCATGTTTTTCTCCGGTACCGGTCCGCTACCCATCCTATATGGCAACACCTGCGTGATTTGCCAAGGTGACAGATCATCCCTATAGATCGTGCCAGCAATCAAGCCCAATGACGGTGCATACTTGACCTTCCTTATTCCATTTCCCGCCATAGATCCCGAAATTTTCTCGATCAATCCCGGCCCTTTCCACTTGGCGTTGCGCTGGTACGCCGTGGCTTATATCGCCGGGCTGCTGCTGGCGTGGCGCTGGGTTGTTATACTGGTGAACCGGCCACAGCTTTGGCCCGGTGACACGCCACCGATGACGGCGAAGCAACCCGAGGAATTGCTGACGTGGATCATTCTTGGCGTGATCATCGGCGGACGGTTGGGTTTTGTGATGTTTTACCAGCCCACGTATTATCTGACGAACCCGCTTGAAATTCCCATGGTGTGGCAGGGCGGCATGTCTTTTCATGGTGGTTTCCTGGGCGTGATCGTCGCCGGATACCTGTTCGCGCGCCGCCACGATTTACCCGTTGCAAGCGTCGGAGATTGCCTTGCGGTTTCTGTCGCTATCGGTTTGTTTCTGGGGCGTATCGCCAATTTTATCCGCCCTGAATTATGGGGCCGCCCATCGACAGTGCCTTGGGCGATCGTGTTTCCCGACGACCGCGCCTTGCAGTGTCCCGTCGATTGGATCGGACCGTGTTCGCGCCACCCGTCGCAGCTTTATGAGGCCGGACTTGAGGGCATCGTGCTTGGGTTACTGATGTTTTATCTGGCGCATTATCGCGGCTGGTTGAAAATGCCAGGGCAATTGATTGGTGTGTTTTTTGTGGTTTATGGCGTCTCACGCGCCTTTGTCGAACTGTTCCGTCAGGCCGACGCGCAATTTGTGTCACCGCTAAATCCGTGGGGTTACGTTGTGCAATTTGGTACCGAAGCAGGGTTTGGTGTGACCATGGGGCAAGTCTTGTCGCTGCCAATGATCGTGGTCGGTGCTGCGGTGATCATATGGGCGCGCCGCAAGGCATGAGCCCGCTAAAGGCCATTCTGCACCAACAGATCAACAGGTTTGGAGCGCTGTCGATTGCAGAGTATATGACACTTTGCCTGATGCACCCCGAACACGGATATTATCGGCGCAACGATCCTCTGGGTTCGGTCGGCGATTTTACCACCGCCCCCGAGATCAGCCAGATGTTCGGCGAACTGATTGGGTTGTGTTTGGCGCAATGCTGGATCGATCAGGGCCGCCCGGAAATTTTTTCCCTGACAGAACTGGGGCCGGGACGCGGCACGCTGATGGCGGATATCCTGCGCGCCACAAAAGCGGTTCCCGGATTTGTGGACGCGGCTGAACTGTGGCTGGTCGAGGTTAACACCGATTTGCGCCATATCCAGAAAACCACCCTTTCGGGCACGAACATTCACTGGACGGAGCGGCTTGACGGCCTGCCGGATCAGCCGGTGTATTTGGTCGCGAACGAATTTTTTGACGCTTTGCCAATCCGGCAATACGTCAAATTTGACGACGGCTGGCGCGAACGACAAATCGGTTTGGACGCTGGCGAATTGTGCTTTGGTCTTGGGCCGCTCTTGCCGGTTGAAATGCTGGACATCCCCGCGCAAACCGGCGACATCGTCGAAGTCAACTCTGCGTCGGACGCGATGATCTCGGAGATTTCGTTGCGGCTGGCAACTTCGGGCGGCGCGGCACTTATTATTGATTACGGGCGACTGGGGGCGCACGGAGATAGTTTTCAGGCGGTGAAATCGCACGAAAAAGTCCCCGCGTTGCACGGCCCCGGCGAATGCGACCTAAGTGCGCACGTCAATTTTTCGGCCTTGGCGCAGGCGGCGCGCAATAGTGCCGTAAGCGCGCCAATCGCTCAGGGCGATCTGCTGAACAATCTTGGGATTGGACAACGCGCTGCGATATTGGCGCAAAGGCTTGGCGGGGAGCGTTTGCTTACCCATAATGCGTCGTTGCACCGCTTGACGTCACCCGACGAAATGGGGACGCTGTTCAAGGCTATCGCTCTGTATCCAAAAGGAACACCAGTACCGCCGGGATTTTCGCCATGACACTGAAGCCTCTGACGTCTAATGTACACGGCGACATTGCGCACGGGTTTTTTACCCGTCTTGGGGGCGTTTCCAAAGGTATCTATAAGGGTCTGAACTGCGGGGCGGGGTCCGACGATCAGCCGAAACGCGTGCAGCAAAACCGCGCCCTGGTCGCGGGTCATTTGGGGGTGAACCCCGACCATCTGATTTCGTTGCACCAGGTCCATTCGCCGGATGTTTTCCATGTGAGCGGCCCTCAACAATCACCTAAACCAAAGATGGACGCTATGGTCACCGACCGGCCTGGGTTTGCTTTGGCGGTGCTGTCGGCAGATTGCCAGCCGGTTTTGTTTTCCGACCGTGCTGCCGGTGTGATCGGCGCGGCGCATGCCGGTTGGAAAGGTGCACTCGACGGTGTTCTCGAGGCGACGCTGGACGCGATGGAGGCATTGGGCGCGGAACGCACCCGAATTAATGCCGCTATCGGCCCGTGTATCAGCCAAAGCGCCTATGAAGTCGGGCCGGAATTCAGCCTGCCGTTTTGCGCGCGCGACCCGCGCGACGCCCGGTTTTTTGGTGCGGGGCACGGCGACCGGCAGCAATTTGATCTGCCCGGTTACAGTCTGGCGCGCCTTAAAAACGCCGGCGTCGCGCGCGCGGTCTGGACCGGACATTGTACCTACGGTGACGCGGCGCGGTATTATTCATACCGCCGCGCCACCCACGCGGGTGAACCCGATTACGGGCGATTGATTTCCGCCATTCGGTTATAATTATCAGTCCCGCAGGTTGAACTGTGTCATACACGGGCACATGGCGACCAATTTTTGCCGCAAATCAAGACGATTGCGTGACGTATGCAGCGCAGAACTTTCTTGCTGCAAGCCGCTAAATATTTGTAATGATTTTACTAAAATGGTTCGTAAGTGGTCCGATTCAAAATGCAATACGCGGATCAAAAATGGCCTTTGAAAACCCAGCCGCTGCCATTGTCCCGACGCAATGATGGTTAAATTAACCAATAACGCACTATTTGCAGGAGACCGCGCAATGGCCGAAACAAGACGTTGGATGAAATGGATTCTGGAAGAGGCCGAAACATTGGATGTGGTCATGCCCTGGCAGCACGGTTATCGCGCGGATGCACTGAAGGACCGGTTTGAAATCTGGGAACCCGAGCCAATGAAAGCGCAGGCGTAATAACAGGCCGGAACTAACTGGTGCCCAGCATCAACGTGGCTCCGGTTTTTCGCAAATTGCGCCAGAACGCTTTTCCGGACAATTGTTGAATGGTTTTAAGCGGCAGAACCGTTTCTTTTCCGGTCCTGCGCACGGGGCCGGAAATTACCCGCTCGACCGCCCACTCGGGCTCGTACCACGGTGGAACGCGTAGCGACAGTTCATCAAAATCGTGATCAAACGGGGTTTCGCGCAAAAAATCATAAAGCACGTCAATCACCTCTTCGGCGTCACCGACGATCCTTTCATAATCGATCACGATCATTCGCTCTGAATGGCGCGTGCCCAGCGCGTGACGCAACTGCGCGATGGGGAAACCCAGATAACCATCGCCGTCTGTCAGCGCGGCAATGCGGGCATCCAGATCGGATGCGTCGGACGCTGCACGACGTGCATCCCCGTCGATTTCCATTGAATTGACAATTTCTGCGGGGTTACGCACACAAATGATGAAACGACAAAGAGGAAAGATTTCGGTCAGTATATCAAGGTGATTCAACCATCCGCGGTTGCCATCAAACAACACCGAATCGAGATTTCTGTCGTGATAGATGACGTCAATTGTCGACCGGCGGATGGCATTGATCTGACCGCCATCTAAAATGCGGCTCAGCGGATCGTCGTTGGCGAATTGCGCCAGTGATTGTTCAAACAATCCCAGCGCCGCGCTGGTTCCGGGGGCCATAAAACGCGGATTCTGTTTCAGGAGCGCCGACAGAATACTGGCACCCGAGCGCGGCAAACCGACGATAAAGTTAGCCCGCAACATGGCACGCACCCGCTGCACTTTGTCCTGGCTTTGAAACCCCATGCGCCGTCTCTTGCTTTCTGCCCTGTGTCGCTGACATTACTGTGCCGGTTTTCAAAGCCCGAGGCAACGCAGGTTAGGTGATGAATCGTCGCGATTGCAAATTAATCAAATCGAAACAAAGCGAACCTAAGGTGTCTATTGTCGCTGATGCGTGCAAAATCCTTTTATATCATTGACTTAACCGATGATTGACCGCTATATTGTTCACGATTGATCTGCTGCATTCGCAGTAAATTTCGTGTTCATCTACACTATGGCGGGGTATGATGTGGGCGTGCACTCAGGACCAAAAGGACTGAACGCATGACTTATTCTCCCGGCGCTGCCCCCGGAACAGGCAAAATACCAAAACCTGCGACCAACCGGTTCGGCGCACCTTCCGACGCTCCCAGGATACCCAGTGATCACCGTGCACGCCACGTCGCGGCCACAGAAAAAATCGCGTCGCGTGCTAAAAAAGAAATCGTCCGCAGTAAAAATTTTGCGGTCTCTGCGCTTATGCCTGACGGCGAGGTCCGCAAGTTCACCTATACCGCCGCGTCGCCGGAGTTTCTGGAAAATATTTGCGCGCGATTTGGACGCGGCACGCTGATCGACACAGATAGTGGACCCACCGCCGTCGAAGACCTGCAACCGGGAACACAGGTCAGGACCAAAGACAATGGCTGGCAAACCCTGAAATGGATAGGCTCGTGTTCGTGTGACGGCTCTGACTTCAAGGATGAGGACCGGTTGCCACTGCGGATCAAGGCTGACGCGCTTGGCCAGTTGCGGCCGGAACACGATCTGTTGGTCACGCCGGGTTTTCGCGTTTTATTAAATCATCCCAACTGCGCAGCTTTGTTTGACACGGCTGAAACATTGGCGTCAGCAATCGATCTGATCGATTCCAGTTCCATTTTGCGGTTGCGGCCGCGTGGCACGCTGTGGTTTTACAACCTGATGTTTGACGCCCACCAGATTATCAAAGTCAACGGTCTGGAATCCGAAAGCTTCCATCCCGGAAATTTCGGTGTCAACGTGCTTGGTTCTGACGAGCTATTTCAGATGCGGCAGATTTTCCCGCACCTTCGCGGTGATTTGGGTGGCTTTGGCCGCACGGCGCGCCCGATTTTGCGCAACTTTGAATCCGAAATACTGAAAGTTGGTTGAACCGGGACACCCGGTTACTTTAATGGTTTTCGTGGTCGAGCACCTCAAAAGGCACGCCCGGCGCTTTCTTTGCGCCGCGTATAACAAGTGATGTTTTCACACTGGCCACGTTGTCAGCGGAGGTCAATTCTTCGGTCAGAAAATTCTGAAAAGTAGACAGATCCGGCGCGACGCACTTAAGAATAAAATCAATTTCGCCGTTCAGCATGTGGCATTCGCGGACCAGCGGCCACCCCCGGCAGCGTTGTTCAAATGCCGACAGGTCGACCTCGGCCTGACTGTGCAAGCCAACCATAGCAAAAACCTGGACCTCGAAACCCAATTCGCGGGCATTGACGTCGGCGTGGTAACCTTTGATCAGTCCGGTTTCCTCTAGTGTGCGCACACGGCGCAGACAGGGCGGCGCCGAAATACCGACGCGGCGGGCCAGTTCAACGTTTGTCATGCGACCGTTATCCTGTAGCTCCGCGATAATCTTACGATCAATGGGATCAAGTTTACTGCCCGGCATCCGCTGTTATCCTTTACCCAAAGCCGCAACCTTTAAACATGATTCAGCGGCGCGGCGCCGAATTATTTTTATCACGCGCGATGTGGACCCAATACCAGTACCAACTGTTCAGATTGCGCTTTGACTCCGAAACTTATTACCGAATTCGTGGGCTGTGCGCAATAAAGTTTCGCATTCGCGCAATATTTGGTCGCAGACCTCGATGTTTCTGACGGACGTTCACAAATATGTCTGTACGGCTTTCGCTCCACCCAGCTCCTTACTATATAGCATCCACCTCAACGCACCAAAGCGAGCCAACACATGCCTGAAACCCGCCATACCCGACTTCTCATCATTGGATCCGGCCCCGCGGGTTACACCGCGGGAGTCTATGCCGCGCGTGCCATGCTTGAACCTGTTCTGGTGCAGGGGATCGAGCCGGGCGGCCAGTTGACCACGACGACCGAAGTCGAAAACTGGCCCGGCGACACCGAAGTTCAGGGCCCCGATCTGATGGTGCGGATGCAGGAACACGCCACCGCCATGGGCGTTGACGTTGTGATGGATTTCATTACCGATCTGGACCTGTCCAAACGTCCTTTCACCGCCAAAAGCGACGGGCAGACGTATACTGCGGATGCGGTGGTTCTTGCGACCGGAGCACGCGCCAAATGGCTGGGAATGGAATCAGAGGAAAAATACAAGGGCTTTGGCGTTTCCGCCTGCGCCACCTGCGACGGATTTTTCTATCGCGGGCAGGAAATTGTGGTGATCGGTGGTGGCAACACCGCGGTTGAGGAAGCGCTGTTTTTGACAAAATTCGCGTCCAAAGTGACGCTGATCCACCGCCGCGACGAACTGCGTTCAGAAAAAATTCTGGCGGATCGTTTGTTGAAGAACGACAAGATCGAACCGCTGTGGTTTCACGAACTGGACGCAGTACTTGGCGAGGAAAATCCTCTGGGCGTCACTGGGGTGCGCGTCAAACACACCAAAACCGGCGAAACCCACGAAATTCCCTGCAAAGGCGTGTTTGTCGCCATCGGTCATTCGCCGGCATCCGAATTGGTGACCGATCAGTTGGAAACTCATATGGGCGGCTATGTGGTAGTCAATCCCGGCAGCACCGAAACCTCGATCGCCGGTGTTTTTGCGGCGGGGGATTTGACCGATCATCTGTATCGTCAGGCGGTCACCTCGGCGGGCATGGGGTGCATGGCGGCGCTGGACGCCGAGCGGTTCTTGTCCGGAGAAGACAGTCAATAACCACCTGTGCATTTTTTACAGCATCAACGCAAAATTCGAATACCGGCATTGCAAGTTTACAGCTTGCAAAGCAAAAGACGCGTGACGTAATTGGGTGCAAGCCCATAGGTTTACGCGATATTAGCGAGAGAATAATGCGAAATTCGAACACCGAGCCGGTTACAGAGTTATACGTTTCCTTTGATAGCGCACAGAAACTGAAAGCAGAGGCCGCCGAACTGCCCAGTTGGGATCTGAGCCCGCGCCAAACCTGCGATCTGGAACTGTTGATGAACGGTGGTTTTTCACCGCTCAAGGGGTTTCTGGGCAAAGCCGATTACGAAAGCGTTGTCGACAACATGCGACTGGCGGATGGTGCACTATGGCCAATTCCGATCACGCTGGATGTTTCGCAAAAATTTGCCGGCGGTATCAAAGAAGGACAGGACATTGCCCTGCGTGACGCGGAAGGCGTCATTCTGGCGATTCTGTCGATCAGCGACATATATGTCCCCGATAAAGCACGTGAAGCCGAAATGGTATTTGGTGCCGATGATGACGCGCATCCGGCGGTCAACTATCTTCATAACGTCGCGGGGAGTACCTATCTTGGAGGTGCGATCACCGGCCTGCAGCAACCTATTCACTACGATTTTCGCGGTTTGCGCGACACGCCAAATGAACTGCGGGCGCGATTTCGCAAACTGGGGTGGTCGCGCGTCGTGGCCTTTCAAACCCGCAACCCGCTGCACCGCGCTCATCAGGAACTGACGTTTCGTGCCGCAAAAGAAAAACAGGCCAATCTGCTAATCCATCCGGTCGTCGGCATGACCAATCCCGGCGACACCGATCACTTTACCCGTGTGCGGTGTTACGATGCGGTGCTCGACCAATATCCGTCTTCGACCACGTCGATGAGCCTGCTGAATCTGGCGATGCGTATGGCTGGCCCACGCGAAGCCGTCTGGCACGGGCTGATCCGCAAGAACCACGGCTGCACCCACATTATCGTCGGCCACGATCACGCCGGTCCCGGGCAAAATTCCAAAGGGGGAGATTTTTATGGCCCCTACGACGCACAGGACCTGTTTCGCGCGCATCAGGATGAAATGGGCATCGAAATGGTCGATTTCAAACATATGGTTTATGTGCAGGAACGCGCACAGTACGAACCCGCCGACCAGGTCGGGGACGGTGTGACGGTTTTGAATATTTCCGACGCCGAGATGCGCCGCCGCCTGTCCGAAGGTCTGGAAATTCCCGAATGGTTTTCTTTCCCCGCCGTTGTGGAAGAATTGCGCCGCACGCGCCCGCCGCGCGCCGAACAGGGGTTCACAGTGTTTTTTACCGGCTTTTCCGGTTCGGGCAAATCGACGATTGCCAATGCGTTGATGGTCAAGCTGATGGAAATGGGCGGGCGGCCTGTTACTTTGCTCGACGGCGACCTTGTGCGCAAGAACCTGAGCTCAGAGCTTGGTTTTTCCAAAGAACACCGCGATCTGAATATCCGGCGCATCGGCTATGTTGCGTCGGAAATCACCAAAAACGGCGGCATTGCCATTTGCGCGCCGATTGCGCCCTACGCCAGCACGCGCCGTGCGGTGCGCGAAGACGTCGAAAATTTCGGTGCCTTTGTCGAAGTGCATGTGTCCACGTCGATCGAAGAATGCGAAAGACGCGACCGCAAAGGATTGTACAAGCTGGCGCGCGCGGGAAAAATCGAGGAATTTACTGGAATTTCAGACCCTTATGATGTGCCGAACGCACCGCAGCTCAGCATCGACACCGAAAAGGTTGATGTAGACAGCTGCGCGCACCAGGTCATTCTGAAACTTGAAAGCATGGGGCTGATTGCGGGTTAAATCACATCGCGTTAAACTAGACACATCCAACGCTGTCTGAAATCAAAGATTTCAACGCGTTCGGTGAAAAGCGATATGCCAGGTAAAAGGCGAAATGCTGTAGCGCCGCCCGCCCGCGTCACTCGGCTTTTGGTGTTCTGCCAGACAAGACGGTCCTGAACCAATCCGCGTCCACATTGCCGCCACTTAAAATCAGCGCCACGCGTTTGCCCTGCATGGCAGTACGTTCCTGCATCAAAGCCGCCAGCGGCGCAGCCCCCGCACCTTCGGCTATGTTGTGGGTGGCGGTGTAGTAAAGGCGCATGGCGGCGGCGATCTCGTCGTCACTGACCGCCACAAAACGCGCGGCACCTTTGGCATAAATGTCGAAACTTTCCTGCACCGGTACGCGCACGGCCATGCCGTCGGCGATTGTGCGGGCCGAATTGGTTTCAACCAATTGTCCGGCCTCAGCCGACAATTTGGCGCAAAGCGCGCCGGTCGACACAACGCCGACGACTTTGGTTTGCAATCCCAGCGCATCGCGCGCGGCAATCACCCCGCAGATGCCCGTGCCACCACCGATGGGCACATATACAGTGTCCAGATCGGGCACCGCGGCAAACAGCTCCAGCGCATAAGAGGCCACCCCAAGCGTCAGCGCACGGTGATACGGCGGCACGGGAAAAAGATTTTCGATTTCGGCCAGACGATACGCCTCGAGCCGCGCTTCGTCAAAATCGTCGCCGTATTCGATCAGATCCGCACCAAGTGCGCGCATCGCGGCGTTTTTCTCGCGCGAATTGCCGTGTGGCACCAGGATTTTGGCGACCAATCCGGCGGCGATGGCCGCGCGCGCCTGACTTTGTCCGTGATTGCCCCGCGTCGCCGTGATGATGCCGCGACTGTTAGGATGCGTGCGCCGCAGCCAGTCGATAAAGGTGATGCCGCCGCGTATTTTGAAAGCCCCGATCGGGGTATGGTTTTCGTGCTTGACCCAAACGCTTGCCCCGGATTCGCGACTCAGGAGCGGCCACAAATGCTGGGCAGTCGGCAGCATCTGGCTGTACACCAGCGCGGCAGCTGCCTTGAGTTCGTCAAGCGTAATCGTGGTCATTGGACGTCCGGGAAACATAGCAGACGCCAAACCTATGACGGGCGGGCGCGGCGTTGCAACCCCCTCCTGCCGGTGTCCGCATCAATGGGTGTGGACAGGGTGCATTTCGTTTTCGCGCGCCAAATAAAACGCGGTTTGCCGGTCGCGCACCAGCGCCAGCCTTTGCCCGTCGGAATCGTGAACGGCATAAATGTTTTTCAAACCTTCCGACTGATCGCGCAAGTCTTTGGGCAGATCGGCGACCGCGACGGCGCGTATATAAACGATTTGCCGCGCCGCCGGTTGCGCGAAGGTTACTTTTTGATCCATGGTTTCACCTCTTTTCGATCTTGATTGTTTTCACGACGGCGTCACGGGTCGATTGACGTAGCGCGACATACAGCAACCCGTTTTCCATTGTGGCGCCGGTGATTTCTATGCCGTCCGCCAGAACAAAACTGCGACGAAACTGTCGTGCCGCAATGCCATGGTGTAAAAACACACGTCCGCTTTGGTCGTCATTCTGGCGGCCACGGATTTCCAGTTGCCGGTCCTCAAGTGTGATCGTCAGATCGTCTTCGCCAAATCCGGCGATGGCCAGTGTAATGCGAAAACTGTGATCAGAGGTTTGTTCAATGTTATAAGGTGGGTAGCCGTCGTTGCCTATTTTGGCGGTGCGCTCGACCAGTCGGTCCAGCCGTTCAAATCCAAGCAAAAACGGATGCGCGGCAAAAGCCATTTTTAATTCCTTTCAAGCCCTGTTAAGCGACTTAATAACGTTCAGCCCCAAAAAATGGCGGCGAACCATATATATGTGGTGTCTGTACGCCCGAATCGCAAGGGTCTGTGCGTGCGGCTTTATTACATGTATAACAGCGCAGAAATTGACCAACGCGGCAGACGTCATGGACACATCACATAAGATGGACCGACCCGAGGTTCTGCGCATCGAGCTGGCGATGCTGGAACGCGAACACCGGGATCTTGACGACGCCATCGCGGCGCTCGACGCCGGGGGGCGCGGCGAGGTTTTGACGCTCAAGCGGCTCAAGAAACAGAAACTGGCACTAAAAGATAAAATCGCGCGAATCGAGGACGAACTCACGCCCGATATCATTGCGTGAACGCCGAACAGCGTGCTAAAGCCCGACCTGCTGGAGATTTGACAATGCACAAACCACAGGTCGGAATCATCATGGGCAGCCAGTCGGACTGGTCGACCATGCGTCGCGCCGCCGACATTCTGGATGATCTGGGCGTTGATTACGAAACCAAAATCGTCTCGGCGCACCGCACACCCGAACGTCTGTGGGACTACGGTAAAGGCGCTGTCGCCAAGGGCTTGCAGGTGATCATTGCCGGTGCGGGCGGGGCTGCGCACCTTCCGGGGATGACGGCGTCCAAAACCCGACTTCCGGTGATCGGCGTGCCTATACAGACCAGGGCGCTTGGCGGGGTTGATTCACTCTATTCAATTGTGCAGATGCCGCGCGGATTTCCGGTCGCTACCATGGCGATCGGCGAGGCAGGCGCAGCCAATGCAGCGTTGATGGCGGTTGGAATTCTGGCTTTGCGGGACATTGAACTGGCGACGCGGCTCGACCAGTGGCGCGCTGATCTGGCGGCGTCGGTGCCGACAGACCCCACCGATGACTAAGATTCTGGCACCGGGTGATACCGTGGGCATTCTGGGTGGTGGACAACTGGGCCGGATGCTGGCGCTGGCGGCGGCGCGGCTGGGGCTGAATTGCCATATTTTTGAACCACAACCGTCTCCACCCGCCGGTCAGGTCGCCCACCGTGTGACGACCGCTGACTATGACGACCACGCCGCCCTGAGGGCCTTTGCCGGTTCCGTTGACGTGGTGACGTTTGAATTTGAAAACATACCTTTGGGCGTGCTGGACACCATAGAATCGGTCACCAACATCTACCCGCCACAAAAGGCACTGGCTGTGTCGCAGGATCGTGTGGCGGAAAAAGGTTTTTTGACCGATCTGGGGTTTCAGGTCGCGCCTTACGCACCCGTTGATACCCCCGCCGACTTTGACGCGGCGGTTGCGATAACCGGAACACCCGCCATTTTGAAAACCCGGCGATTTGGTTATGACGGCAAAGGCCAGTTGAAAGTGACGGAAGAGGCCATCAGTGACGCGCTGCGCGATCTCATGCAAAGCGCGCCCTGCGTGTTGGAAAGTTTCGTCGATTTCACCCGTGAAATTTCGGTCATCGGCGCGCGTAATCCTGATGGTCAGGTTGCGTGTTTTGATCCCGGTGAGAATGTGCACAAGAACGGCATTCTGTCCACGACCACGGTTCCGGCGCAACTAACGGCGGCGCAGCGCACCGATGCGGTTATCCTGACCGGCCGCATTATGAACGCGCTGAACTACGTGGGTGTAATGGGTGTCGAACTGTTTGTCACGCCAGCTGGTCTTTTGGTCAATGAGATCGCACCGCGCGTTCACAACTCGGGCCACTGGACCCAAAACGGCTGTGTAATCGACCAGTTCGAACAGCATATTCGTGCCGTTGCCGGCTGGCCGATGGGCGACGCGCGCCGGCATTCAAATGTGACTATGACCAACCTGATCGGCAATGCGGTTCAGGATATTGATGGTCTGCGCGGCGACCCTGACGTAGCGTTGCATTTATACGGCAAAGCCGAGGTGCGCGCAGGACGCAAAATGGGCCATTCCAACAGGATCACCGGTCCGGCTTAGCGCGCGGAGCTATTTCAGTTTCTCTACCAGTTTGAAAAACGTGAGCCCGTGGTCGAATGCGCCGTTTTTCAGAAACTCCAGCGTTTGGGCAATCACAAACGGATTCTGCATCATGAACGTATGCGTGGCAGGCAGCACGATGTGATCGCTCATGCCGTCCAGCCGTGTGCTTTCAACCGATACTTTACCGTCGTCGCGCCCCTTGATCACATAGCTGAACAACGGGCTGACCGAGCGGCTGCCGGCAATGATCCCCACCTCGAATGCCGCCGGTCCCAATGTCGCCGAAACGCCCGTGTCACCTGTCCCCAGCTCAAGTCCAGCCGGGCCGTTAAACCACCCGAACACCGATAAATCGCCAAAAGCGTTGACGATTTCACTGCCGTGATTGGGTGGCGCCAACATCACGACGCGCCCCAGATTGTCTGGAATCCCGTTCTGCAAGTAGGCGCGCACCAAAAGACCGCCCATCGAGTGCGTGACAAAATTAACCTTTTGGCCGGGGCCGCACTGTTTCACTGCACGCGGCACGACGGTCGTGACCAGATCATCAAATCGCGTGGTCGTGGAAGGATACGACGTATTTACGGTCGTATATCCGCTGAGTTCCAAAGCCAGTTCCATCGCCTTGAGCGACGTGGCCGTGCGCGCCAACCCGTGCAGCATCACGACGCAATCGGCGTGCACCGCAACGGGCGACATCGTCAGCGCCAGAATAACAGCAATAAAACGGACTCTGGACATGGGTTAGTTACGGATTGAAAGTGTTACGCCACCCAACACAAGTATCGCCGCGATGGCAAATTGCAAGGTCATGCTTTCGCCCAGCATCAGGATACCCGCCGCAAGCGCGATGATCGGCACTGTAAGTTGCGCGACCGCAGCCTTTGAGGCACCTAACTCCGGCAATACGGCGTACCACAAAGCATAGCCCAATCCCGATGTGATCGCGCCTGACGCTGCGGCCAAAAGGACACCATCGACACGCATAGCGACGCCGTCCGTGACCAGCCAGCCAACCAGCAGCGCCACGGGCACCGCCATCAGAAAATTACCGGCTGTGGCTTGCAAAGGTTGACGAACGCGACGTCCATAAAGCGAATAAAGCCCCCAGCCAACTGCGGACGCCGACATCAGCAGAACACCGCCAACCGGCGGTGCGCTGTCAGTCGGTGCAAGCACAAATACCAAGCCGACAAATGCAATCATCGCCCCCAGCCACCGCGCCCTTGGCATGGTTTCACCGGACATCAAAGCACCGGCAAACATTGTGACCTGCACGCCGCCAAATAATACCAGCGCCCCCAGCCCTGCGGGTAACGTCACGTAGGCAAAAGAAAATGCCAGAACATAAAGTGTAAGCGACGCAGCGGAAAGAACCGAAACCTCCCCAAGATCAACCACGCGTCTGGCGCGGACGTAGACCAGAGCAGACAGGACGACAGCACCTGCAAAAATTCTGATCATGGCAAAATCCGACGGGCCAATGGCGTCGGTCGCCAGCGCCATACGGTTCAGGATCGAATTGGCGGCAAAAGCAATCATCGTCAATGTGGTCAGGACAATCAGGCGCATGGATTTCAGAAAGCAGTCGGATAAATCATTTCGTGACCCAGCGTGCGAAAATCTTCGGGGTCCAGAACCCGGGCTGCGGTGAATTCACTGGAGAACGGCGTGTCAAAGGTCTGCGCCTGTTCGACTTCATATCCAAAGCGCCCGTAATAATGCGGGTTCCCCAAAACAAACACTGCGGTCCATCCCAGTTCCTCGGCTGCGTCGGTGGCAATTTTGATCAACGCCGATCCAATTCCCTGTTTTTGACGGTCGGGGTGCACCGACACAGGAGCCAACGCCAAAGTGCGCGCCGGCTCCACCATCTTGGACAGAACTATGTGGCCGATCAGGACATCGCGGTCAGTGGCCACAAATTCGATGACGATATCACCCTTGCGACGCAATTCTTCAACCAGCAGGCTTTCATCGTGGCGGCTAAAGGCCGCCTCTACCAATTGCGGGATTTGGGCTTGGTCCCGCGCTGTTGCCGGACGTATGAACATAGCGCTACGCTAGCACGGATTTATGTCGGTGCAAAAGAAAAGGGTCGCGCCGCCTGATCTTGTGATCTCGCCGCGCGACCCTGTATATTTGTATGCGAATTCGGTTTAGATCAGACCTGATGTAAGCAGCGCGTAAAGAATATAGATCATCGACAACGACCCCATACCAAATCCGACCAGCCGCAGGTTGGCAACGCCCAGGTAATATAGCGGCCCGTAGATTGCCCGCCCGATAATGTAGATCAACGTGGCCGTTTCCGCGCCACTGTGTTCCAGACCAACGAGTGCGGCGGTGGCAAACACCGGCACTGAATATGCTGCGGATTCAACCTGATTGCTGTAGGCGTTTTTAATGCGCTTAGCCAGCGGCGAGAAGGTCGCCTCGGAGCCACGGTTGGACGACCATCCATATTTGAAGCCCTGAGTCGCGTACATAAAGTTGATCTCGACGAACAGCAGCACAAAAGTGATGAGTCCGATCGAAAATAAGGCTGTCGTATATTCCATGATATGTTCCTTGTGGTTGGTGGCTTAAGCGGATTTAGTCGGCGGCGGAATTCCAAACTTCGGCTTTGAGGAATGCAATGATGTTGTCGGCTATTTCCCGGCCTGCGTCTTCCTGCAGAAAATGTCCGGCGTTGCGGATCACCTGAAACCGACCGTTTGGCACCATGGCGGCGATGCGTTCGCCGTCTTTTACCTTGAACGCGATATCCTTATCCGAGAAATTTACCAGCACCGGCAGATTCCATGTTTTCAGCGTTTCCCCGATATTAGTGATGTATTCAAAATTAGGATGGCCCGGCGCGGCGGGCACCAGTTTGGGAAACGACGCGACGCCACCACGCGATTGCGGGGTCGGGTGCGGCATCAGGTACTGCGTTTTGGCCCGGGGGTCGAGCTTGCGGTGAAACCCGGCGGAAAGCGCCAGTTTACGCATCAAATCAAGCTTGCGGATCAGAAAGCTGGAAAATGCACCGTGAGTGAACAGCAGGCGAAACGGCCCCGGCAGTTTCATGGGTGCCACCAAAGTATTGAGAATGACCAGTGACTTGATATCCTTCTGATTTTCGATGGCATAGCCCAGCGAAATCGGCCCACCCCAGTCCTGCCCGACAATGGTGACGTCTTTGACCTTAAGGTTTTCCATCAGTGCCGTGATTTGCGCAATGTGCCTGGGCAGACTGTAGTAACTTTCGTCCTCAGGCTTATCGGACAATCCAAATCCGATCAGATCAGGGACGATACACCGGTAACCAGCGTTCACCAACGGCGGGATCATTTTGCGGTAAAGATAGCTCCACGTCGGTTCACCGTGCATCATTAGTATGACGGGACCTTTGCCCTCGTCCACGTAATGCATGCGCACCCCGTCGATATCGAAATAGTTTTCCTCGAACGGAAACTCGTATCTGTACGCCACAATCACTCCGATATAACTTAACACATCTTTTATATAACACTTGTTATATTGTTTGCAAGCGGTTATTCTTGCGTATAACGCTGGTACGACTACGGGCGGCTGATTGAACTTGTTGGAAAGGTTTACCCGATTTGTGACTTATTCAGACAAATCGTTGCCCGCCCGCGAACGGCTGCTAAACGCGGGCGCGGATCTGTTTGCAAAATACGGCTACGCCGGTGCCTCTGTGCGCGAGATTTGCAAGCGCGCCGACACAGGCGTGAACATGATCCACCACTATTTCGCCAACAAAAAGGGGCTGTACGATGAAATTCTGGCCAGCTTTTCTGACACGGTATTGCTGGTGCCCATCCGCATTATCACAGAACCCCCGCGCAGCCGCGAGAATCTGATTTCGCGGTTTGAAATTTTCGTCGAGGAATCGCTCGAGGCGCTCATCGCCAACCGCCAGCTTTATGAAATGGCCGTACGCGAACGCATGATATTCGCTGCGTTTCAAACATATACCGATCGGCTGATCGCGTTTCTTGACGCCGGTAAAACCGCATCGCTTGTGCGCCCCGATCTTGATATCGACATGCTGACCGGCTTTGTGATGGACCGGCTGGGCAATCAGGTTCTGTTTGCTGAATGGATGCAGAAAACCTACGGATACAGCATTCTGACCGATCCCGCTTATCGAAAACGCTGGTTGCGGGCCAATCTCGATTTTGTTTTCAACGGCGCGTTGGCTCCGGTGACGACCCGGTAAAAAACGGAATACCACCTTAGTTTTACTATTGAAGGTTCGGACTCAAAGCGCTAGATCAGCGGCTCTGGTACGTGCCGGAAAATCGTCGCGGGGTGGAGCAGCCCGGTAGCTCGTCAGGCTCATAACCTGAAGGTCGTAGGTTCAAATCCTACCCCCGCAACCAAAAATAACATCAACATATCAAAGGCTTAAATGGAATCGCCCGTCCAGCGGGCGGTGAATCCGTGTTGCAACACGCTGCAACACATTACTGCGCGATTTCAAAGAGTTACGCTCATTCCCGATTCTTCCGTGCGACACGGGTGCGACACGGGCTCCCCGCACGTTCTCGTTGTGTTCCGACTGGTTGGAAGAAAATCCTGCCACAGGTATTCGGCATCATTGTTCCGCACGGGAACATTGGTGCAGAGAATAGGAGTACGCCCGCACCCCGTTGTCACTCCCAACGAAGTGCCGATTTTCATGCCGCTGAGGCACGCCACCTCAAGGCACCGCGCACCCAGCGCGTTTTATGCGGCACCCGTAGCCACACTGTCCAGGCGAACGGTGACCGTGGTCGCGCCGTTTCCTGCGGCTTTTATCGCAACACCGATTGGGTAAAACCCGGCACCGGGTAGAACGATTTCCTTGGCGGTATTGTCCCAGGCCACTTGGTCGCCCTGAGCGATGACTGCTGTCGACGCCTTGGGCATGTCGAAAACGCCCGTGACAGCAATTTCCACACCGTCGCCTTGCAGGGCGTCGCTGGTCGCAATGCCAAACAGTCCGCCTATCAGGAGGCCCTGGCTGGCTGTGATGCCGCCCACTGGGGCAATGACGGTGATGATGTTGCCGGGTTGGATAAAGGTTTTCATGGGTCAAACTCCCTTACTGGATTGAATTCTAACGACCGAAATCGGGCTTGTGCTGGCGATCCGCCGTTCCAGATCGGCCAGCGCATTGGCCATTTCGGTGTCCGTGGCGTAGGTGACACGTTTGCCGTCATATTCGACCGTGCGCATGCCTTTGTAGCGGGCTGCCATGAGGGCATCCCGCCATTGGGTGAGTTGTGCGGTATCGGTCATCGTTATGCGCCTGCGTTCGCAAACCAGCCCCGGTGATCGATGAAGCCCGCTCCAAAATCGAGGATGACGCGGATTTCCACGCCGTCCACGTCCCAGCCGGATTTGCTTTCCACCTGCGGACCTTCGCCTCCGGCCAGATACGCAAACTCGAGACCGTCGATTTCGGATGGATCGGCGGTGACGTACCAGCGGGTTGCGCTTGCCAATCGTGGCTCGACCACCAGAGAAAGGGATCCCGAGAACGGATTAACATCTGCCGCTTTGGCCGCCGCGACGGTTGCCAGCCATTTCTCGGCCACGGTTTCCAGAGGGGGCGGCACCATGAGATATTTCGGTGTGGCCCGGACGGGCTGGCCCGAAAGGCCCTTTTGGATTCTAAGCGCCAGTCGGGCTGCGGACAAGGTGGTATCGGAAATGACCGCACCCGTGCCAGCCTTGTTGCCATGGTCGGCATGGAACAAGGCTTTCGTGTCGTCCATCTTTGGGCCATTGCCACTGTTTGCCTCCAGCAGATCGACCAGAATACGGGCCTCGGTCTCGGCGGCTGCCTGCCCCATGCGTCGGGCAAGGTCAGAGAATGCCCCGAGATCATCGTTGACCAGAACCTGACGGGTGATCCCGATCTTGCGCGCCCAGGTCTCGACCTTGTAGGCTTCCTTGGCCTCGGTCGTGGTTCCCGCCTTGATCTCGCCGTGCTCGTTCAGCTTTTCCA
>Ga0114932_10000242_pt1 | contig 65203 bp, 58 predicted proteins | sample 2SBtaG_2_FD_87286 | JGI IMG/M metagenome (GOLD analysis project Ga0114932, IMG submission 87286) | Deep subsurface microbial communities from Kolumbo volcano to uncover new lineages of life (NeLLi) - 2SBTROV12_ACTIVE470 metaG | ecosystem: Environmental > Aquatic > Marine > Volcanic ...
GCTCAGCGAAATCCGACCCACAGAGCAAGAGCCCCTTCGCCGTCCGCAGGCGCGAAGCGCCGAGAGGACACTCGGAGGGGGGAGCGCTCGAAGAGCGCGGGGGGAACCAGAGAGGGTTCCCCCCCAGTAAGACTCAGTGCAGGTCGGTCCCGCAGAGCGTGGGGTTGTTCGTGCAGAAGGTGTACTGCTCACCGTCGCAGAAGGCGGCCTCGAGCGCGCCGAAGGTCTCCGACAGCGACTCGTTGGGCAGCGCACACTCGTCGAGCGCACCGATGCTTCCGCAGTCGCCCTCCACCACCGCGAAGGCGTAGGACAACAGGAAGTCGTCGAAGGGCACCGACCAGGTGTTGAGCACCACCGTGTACTCCTTGCCCGCGCGGCCGGAGGTGTCGATCGTGCAGCTCTCGACCGTGCCGCGGCCCGAGTGAGCGTCGGTCTGGCCGAGGTAGCCGCCGATCGCACACTCGTTGAACTCGATGTAGCTCTCCGTGCCGAGCGAGTCTTCGTAGACCGCCTCGAAGTCACCGATCTCGATGCCGGGCGAGCCCGTGTAGTTCGCCGACAGACCAACCTCGAGATCGATGTCGCCATCGTCGAGGTAGTTGTCCGGGTAGGCCCACTTCTCCTTGTTGTCGATGATCGACACCGACTCGGACCAGTACACGGCCTCGGGGTCGACGATCACGCAGACCGAACCGCCGGTGCCGATGAACGAGGCGCTCGCGCCACCTCGCTGACCCACCTCGGGCGGGCCCAGGATCTCGTAGGTGGCCATCTCGTAGACCGAGTCGCCCTTGATGTCGGAGGGCTGGAGCACCGCGACCTCACCGAGATCCACCACACCGGGGTAGTCCGGGTTCGGCTCGGGCATCAGCGCCGTGCGCCCATCGCAAGCGGTCAGGCCGGCGATCGCAAGGGCACCAGCAGGCAGCAGGAAGCGCATGCTCACTCCTCCACGAGGAAGTCGAGGTTCAAGGTCGGCTCTTCCGGGTTGTCGCGGAAGTCCTGGGACGTCTCGGACTGGAAGACGTGCGGCGTGGTCGACACGAAGTCGCCGGCGGCGATGTAGAGGCTCGGGAAGTTGAGCAGGTCGTACTGGTTGGTGCCGTAGTACGAGTTGTCCTCGTTGTACTCACCGCCGTACTGGCCGTCGCTCTCGTCGCAGGTCGAGAAGGTGTGCAGCTCGCTCGGCACGTCGACCCAACCCCAGAGCTCCATGCCCGCGCGCATGGGCGTGTGGTACACGTCGAAGGTGGCTTCGAAGTCCCCGTCGGCGTTCTCGACGAAGTGCGTCAGCGCGTTGCCGTCGTCGTCGAAGCCGCTCAAGAAGCTCAGCTCGTAGTCGGCGGTGTACTCGAACAGGTCGTAGCAGTAGTTGCGGAAGTACTCCGCCGACTCCACCTCGGCGCCGTAGCTGTCGATGACCGGCGACTGGACCACGTCCGAGAAGTAGTCCAGGATGTCGTCGAAGTCGGTGAACCGACCGGTGACGATCTTGCACTTGAGCGACTGGAAGCAGGCGTAGTCGAAGCGACCGACCGAGCCACCCCCGTAGGGGTAGGCGTTGCCGCGCACGCCGTCCTGGTACACCGGCCCCATCTCGGGGTGCGGGTAGTCGAACAGCAGCCCTGCGTCTTCGATGGCCGGGTAGATACCCAGCCAGACGGGTCCGATCGCGCGGGAGTCAACGACCTCCGAACCATCGGCCAGGGTGCGCGTGGCCGCAGCACGCGGAACCACGACGGTACCGGTGATGTCGACCTCGGGGAGGTTCTCTTCGAAGGTGCAGCCAGCAGCCAACACCATGAGCGGGGTGAGCATGGTCCGCGACTCCTAGAACTTGTAGCTTACGCCGATGTTGAACCCGAGCGGGTTCTGGCGGTCGTAGATGACCCAGCGGTTCTGGTACCACACGTAGTAGCCGCTGACGTAGTCGGGCTGGTGGCTGTTGAGCACGTTCTCGAGGATGAGAATGGCCGACAGCTCACCCTTGCGCACGTCGAAGTCCTGCGAGATCTGGAAGTCCAGGTAGTAAACAGGCTCGGTCCGAGCGTAGGTGCCGAGGGGCTGCTTCAGCATGTAGGCGCTGCCGAATCCAGCCGTGTAGTAGTAGCGGCTGACCGGGTACCCCGAGAAGTACTCGATCTGCATACCGACGTTGGTGGTCCAGGGATCGTTCGGCAGGTCCCAGGCGAAGGCGCCCTTGAACTGGTGCCGCACGTCCGTGCCCAGGTTTCCGTAGCTGTACTCGAGCTGCGGCGGGATGGACAGGTTGCCCGACTGGGAGTTGAGCACCGTGCCGCGGCTGACCACGTAGGAGTAGATCGCCCGGAGCAGCCAGCGATCGGCCCAGTTCTTCCGCAGGCCGATGTCGGTCTGGTAGTAGTCGCGGCGGGCGACCGTGGGCGTGCGGAGCCGCCACAGGTCTTCGTAGTCGCCGTTCGACTGCCCGACGGTGTTGTAGCCGTCCTGGTCCCAGATGCGGTTGGTCTCGTCGAACTCCCACACGTTGCGGGTGAACTTGGCCGTGAAGTTCGAGACGAACGCCACGTCCTGCACGATCTCGCGCTCGCCGCCGATCACGAACTCGTCGGAGTGCGGCGCGGTGAGCGTGTCGTGCGCCGAGAAGTTGTTCTCGTTGTCGATCACGAAGTAGGACGCGCCCGGGTCGGAGGTGAACTCCCCGAAGTACTCGCCGACGTAGAGCTTCTGGCCCAGGCCCGACTGCGAGAGGTAGCTGATGACCCCCATGTTGCCGAGGCTGTTGAAGCGCCCGTAACCGCCGGAGATCTTGGTCTTCTCATCACCGAAGGGGTCCCACGCGGTGTAGAAGCGCGGGCCGAAGGTGCCCATGCTGATCGTGGTGTCGCCGGTGTCGTTGACCAGGTAGGCGTGGTCGTAGCGAACGCCGTAGCGGAAGGTCAGGTTGTCGATCGGCTTCCAGACATCCTGGACGAAGGCTCCGCCGCTCAGGCCGTCCTGCACCAGGTTGTACGGGGTCGAGGTCTCGATCCAGTAGTAGTTGGAGTAGGTGTCGGGGTCGCTGGTGGCGTTCAGATCGTAGAAGATCAGGTTGCCGTTGTAGCCGACGACCTGGTCCCAGTACACGTAGTTGAACGTGATGCCGGTCTTGAGGTCGTGGCTGCCCCAGAACTCGCGCTGCAGCAGCGACCACTTGCTGTCGACGTTCAGCCGCCAGCGGTCGTCAAAGTAGAAGAAGCCGTAGTTGTCCTGGTCGAAGGCGCCGTAGAGGCCGGTGCGACCGGGGGTGGTGAAGTCGAGGCTGTTCTCTTCCTCACCCGGCTGGCAGGGGTGGTAGCCCAGCTCGAGGTCGTGCGTACAGGGGACGCCGGTGACATCGATGAAGATCTTCTGAACCTGGATGCGGTTCTCGGCGATCGTCTCCGGGTTGATGAACCAGTCCCACTGCACCGACGACACGAAGCCGCCCTGCGCCTGGCGGTACTGGGCCTCGGGCTTCACGTAGCGGTCGGACTGATCGAGGTTGTCGATGCTGGTCGGGTTCGACTGGAACAGCACCGTGAAGCGGTGCGCGGAGTTCGGCTGCGCGGTGACCTTGGCCAACACGTAGTGGCCTTCGTAGTCGCGCGGGAGGTCGATGCCGACGTTCGAGATGAGCGTGCGGCGCTGCGAGTAGCTGATGATGAACCAGACGCGGTCGCGCACGATCGGACCGGAGATCTTCGCGTTGAGCTCGTAGCCGGCGTAGGTGGAGTCGAAGCCGGTGGGCGCGATCTCCAGACCATCCGCGGCGAAGCGGGCGTCCAACACCGGCGACCAGTCGGCGTTGTTGTAGTACACGCTGGTGTCGAACTCGAGCTGGTTTCCACCGGTCTCGGTCACGATGTTGATGATGCCGCCGAGGTTCTGCGGGTACTCCGGGTCGAAGGCGCCCGTGAGGACCTCGAGCTGCTCGATGGCGTCGAAGTTGAAGTTGAGCGAGAAGGTACCGGTGACCGGGTCGGTGATGTCCACACCGTCGATCATGTAGGTGTTCTCGTCGCTGGCGGCGCCACCCACGTTGGGGTTGGCTCCGCCGGTGACACCCGCCGCGCTCGAGACCGCATCCTGGTAGGAGCGGCCGGTCGGCACCTTGCTGAGGAACTCCTTCGACATGACCTCCCCGCGCGAGGTCTGCTCGGTGTCGATCGTGGGACGGGTGTCCTCGACGATGATCTCCTCTCCCTCCCCGGCGAGCTTCATCTCGATCGGCAGCGTGACGCTGCGACCGATGAGCACCTGGAGGTTCGGCTTCCGAAGCGTGGCGAAGCCGGCCTTCTCCGCGCGCAGCTCGTAGAGACCGGGCTGCAGCTGGGCGAAGATGAACCGGCCGTTCTGATCCGTGGTGCGCTGCTGCGATCCACCGATCATCGAGTCGGAGCTGAGGGTGAGCACGACGCCGGGGATCGGGAGCCCGCCCTCGTCCACCGTCGACCCCTTGATGGTGCCGGTGGTGATGGACTGGGCGAACGCCGTCGAGCCGGTCAGGAGAAGCGCAGGAGCGAGCACGAACAGCAGGGTTCGCAGCAGCTTGCGGAGGCGAGTCATTCGGCCATCCTCATGGGACGGGGGACGGAGCGGCCAAGGGCAGCCGGGCTTAACCCCCGAAAGGGGGTCCGGCCAAAGTCGCTATGGAATACGCGATGGGCCCTCGGGCGTCAACCCGACGAGCGGAGGTCCGCGCCGGATGCACGAGTTGTCTCGCGGCACAAGCCAAGCCGCCTCCTTGACGCTATGAGGCGGCGCTGACTATCTTCCCCCGTCCTTTGCCTGGCCTCCGCGCCGACTCCCTAGCACCAAGAGGGCAGAACACGATGTCCCTTTCCCGCTGGATGACGACCCTCGGGCTCGCGCTCGGCCTCGCCGTGGCGACGCCGACCGCCGAAGCCACGGTGCTCGTCCCGCTCACCGTCGATCAGATGACCGACGCGTCCGACCTGGTCGTGCGCGGCACGATCACCGAGGTCTGGTCCGAGAAGGACGACCGCGGCTACATCTGGACCCACGCCCAGGTGGAGATCGCGCAGACCTGGAAGGGCGAAACGCTCAGCCACGTCGTGATCTCCCAGCCGGGCGGCTACCTCGGCAGCGAGTTCTCCATCGTCCGAAGCGTCGCGCGCTTCAGCGTCGGTGAAGAGACGGTCCTGTTCCTCGAGACCACCGCCGACCTGCTCCAGCCGGTCGGGATGTTCCAGGGCAAGTACACGGTCCGGATGGACCCCGACACCGCCACCGAGATGCTCGTGCGCTACGCACCGCCTCCCGAGCTCGCCTACGACCACCGCTTCATCCCGCACCCCGAAGCGTCGGAACGCACGCACGTCGCCGACTTCCGTCACGACGTGGACGCGCACCTCGCCGCCGGGTGGGACGGCCTGCCCATTCCGGGTGCCGATCCGGACAAGCTCCGAAGCATCAACCACCTCCAGATCGGGGTGAAGTGAGCCATGCGCCGCCTGCCCTTCCTCCTCGTCGCACTCACGCTCCCCGTCGCCGCTCTCGCGGACGACGGCTTCCACCACACCGGCTGGGCCTGGTCGCCTGAAGACGACTACCCGCTCGACTGGTGGATGCAGGAGTACCAGGAAGACTCCCTTCCCAACTCGGTGAACCCCGACAACGGCCTCCTCTACCAGGAAGAGGTCGTGATCAAGAGCTACTGCAACTGGAAGTGGATCCCCTACTGCGACGAGATCCTCGGCGACGAGTGGGTCCGGTACGACGATGCCGAGTGCTCCGACATCGAGTTCACCTACAACGGCCTCGACGCGGGCAACGAAGGCGCCAACTTCGACTACATCCGCAAGGTCTACTGGGACGACCCGGCCGACACCGTCGGCACCGGAACCCTCGGCGTCACCTACACGATCCCCTCCTCCACGGTCGTGAAGACCCTGGGCGACGAGACCTACGTGCAGGCGCAGGACTCCGACATCGTCTTCAACGACAACATCTCCTGGGAGACCACCGAGGACATCGCGGCCGGCAACTGCTCCGGTGGCCACAGCATCGAGGCGGTCGCCACCCACGAGGTCGGTCACCTCTGGGGCATGGCGCACACCTGCGAGCAGGAAGACATCTGCCTCGACACCTCGCACCTCGAAGCCACCATGTACTGGTCGGCCGACAACTGCGACATCGGGTCGAACTCGCTCAACAGCGAGGACATGTCGAACTTCGAGTCGCTGTACGGCGCCTACGTCGGCGTGACCCAGACCCCGTCCAGCGCCTTCGGCGCCGCGCCCTTGGATGTCGAGTTCGACCTCGAGGCGGAAGACACCGTGGACATCACGTCGGTGTTCTGGCGCTACGGCGACGGCCAGGAGTTCACGGCCACCGCTCCCGACGATCTCGCCCCGCCCTACACCTACGAGAGCCAGGGCCAGTTCACCCCGAGCGCCAAGGTCTCCGGTTCCACCGAAGCGTGCGGCGAGTTCACCAGCAGCTGGTCGAACCTGGCCAGCGTGCTCGTGTGCACTGCGCCGGAGCCGCAGTTCTCGGCGGAGCCGCTCGCGGGCCTGCAGTGGCAGATGGTGAACCTCACCGACGTCACCACCTACGGCTGCATCGACGCGGTCACCTGGGTGATCGTGCAGAACGGCACCGAGATCGATCGCGTCGGCGCCTGGTCGCCCAAGATCGAGTTCGCCGAGGCCGGCGACTACACGATCCTCCTGGAGGTGGAAGGCCCGGCCGGCGGTGGCGCCGCCGAGCTCGCCGTCACCGTCACCGAGACCACCGGCGGTTGCTCCACGGTCCCCGTGGGCGGCTTCGGCATGGCCGGCCTGCTGCTCGGCCTGGGCGCCGTGGTTCGCCGCCGCCGCTGAAGCGGCACCTTGAACACCCTGTTCGCATGGGGGCTCGTCGCCTGCAGCCTCGTCGAAGGCTGGGCGACGGGCCCCTTGTCGATCCCCTGACGACCGGCGAGGCACCTCCGGCGATCGCTCTCGCACGGAACCTCGACGATCTCGTGACGCTCGAGCTCCCCGAGAGCAGCCGTCCGCATGGCTCGCCGGCCCCCGACTGGGTGCCCGTGGTCGGGCCCTTCGAGCTCGCGCGGACCAAGAAGGGGGTGAGCACCTGGGAGGCGCCTCTCCCGATCCGCCCACGGGCCCTGTTCTTCTCGTCGGCGCAGCCGGGCATGGCCGTCCGGATGGGCAAGCGCCGCATGCCCTTCGCCAACGGCACGGCCGGAGACCTCCGCGACGGTAGCTGGGACTACACGGCCCAGACGCTCCAGATCCGGCGATCGGCCGACGACGGCCGTCCCGATGCGTCGATGTACGAGCTCAGCTCGACCAAGGGGCGCCAGCGCGAGGATGCGCTGAACCTGGCCACCTCGGGGCTGGAGCCCAACGACTTCGCCTTCCGCAGCCTGCAGCTCGACGAGCACACCCGCTTCGGCGCCTTCCTCCCCGCCCCTGCGGTGGCCGCCTGGCAGATCACCGTGCCGCCCAACGGTGTCTTCTCCACCGAGGGCGTGCTGCTCCCCCCCGAGCAGGCCGAGGGGATCGCCAGTGACGGCGCCACCCTGCACGTCGAGATCGACGGGGAGTCCGCTGGGCAGTGGACGATCACCGAGCGCGACTGGACACCGTGGAAGCTCGACCTGTCCGCGTGGGCGGGCCAGAAGGTGGTGATCGCGCTCCGCACCGACCCCGGACCAGACGATCAGCTCGACTACGTGTTCCTGGCGGAGCCCACCGTCTACACCCCCGTCTCCGATCCGCGGCGGGCCGTGCTGGTCTTCATCGACACGCTGCGGCCCGACCACCTGTCCAGCTACGGCTACGAGCGCGCGACCACTCCCCGTCTGGACGCCTGGGCGCAGGATGCGGTGGTCTTCGAGAACGCCCGCAGCGTCGCTCCATGGACCCTCCCGAGCACCCGGACCGCGCTCTCGGGCCGCCAACCCGAGCTCTGGCGCGAGGATCAGACGCTGCCCCAGCGGCTGGCCGCCCAGGGCTGGGCCACTGGCGCGTTCGTGGGCAACATCTACCTGTCGTCGAACTTCGAGATGGCCGACGGCTGGACCGAGCACAGCTGCGTGAACTGGCCGGTGGCCGAGAAGCAGATCGAGCGGCTCGAGGACTTCCTCGATCGCCACGACGACCGCGATGCCGTGGTGATGCTGCACGTCATGGACATGCACCTGCCCTACACCGAACCGCTCACCTACCGCACGAAGTGGGCCGCGCTGAAGCCGCCCGCCGGCCTGAGCGACCGCGCCCTGCGCAACAGCATCCTGAAGGCCGCCCGCAAGGACCAGGAAGGCGTGCGCCAGTGGCTGATCGATCGCTACGATCAGAACCTGGCCTACCTCGACGACCAGATCGCCGACCTGCTCGAGGACCTCGGCGACGACGTGCCCGTGGTGCTGTTCGCGGATCACGGCGAGGAGTTCTGGGACCACGACGACTTCGAGCACGGCCACACCCTCTACGACGAGCTGCTCCGGGTCCCCCTGATCGTGAAGGTCCCCGGCGTCGCCGGCGGGCGGGTCTCCGAGAACGCGTCGCTGCTCGACGTGGCGCCCACCTTCTACGAGGCCCTGGGCATCAGCACGGAAGGCACCACGGGGCGATCGCTGATCGGAGCCATGCGCGGCGAAGCAGCCGAGCTCAGCGCGCTGGCGGACCGCGATCTGGCCTTCGGCCGCCCCCTCTATGGGCGTGAGCGCTGGGGGGTGCTCTCGGGCGACACCAAGTGGACCACCCACCTCGGTGAAGAGCAGGTCTTCGACGTCGCGGCCGACCCCGGCGAGGTACGCGCCTCGAAGACGCCGAACCTCCCCGAGCTTCGCGTGGCGTTCGGCGACGCGATGGACGTCGAGACCCACCTGGCTTGGCGGCTCGACGGCGGTCGCCTGAGCTCCTCGCCCAAGCAGGATCTCGTGCTCACGATCACGCACCCCGACGGACTGGCCGGCGCGTTCCTGGGCAACGACCCCTTGCTCAAGAGCAAGATGACCGCGGAGTTCGACGCCGAACGCAGGAGCGTGACCGTCACCTTCCACAAGGGCTGGGTGGGCAGCCGCGAGGTCTACCTGGTGCCCCAGGGCGACCCAGCGGACTTCCACGGCCTGGTGATCGAGGCGGTGAGCGGGCGCCAGACCGTGACCCTGACGCCGAGCGCTGAGCTGAATGCCGAGCCCGACGGACAACGCCACACCCTCCTCCGCGGCCGAGCCGGCGGCCGAAGCCTCACCCTCACCTACGGGATCGCGCCCACCCCGGTCGGCGAAGCGGTGGAGGGCTTCGACCCCGAGGTCGCCGCCGCGCTGCGCGCCCTGGGCTACACCGGAGACTAGCCGGGTCAGGTCTCCAGGAGACCCGCGTAGAAGCGCCTCATGTGCTCCAAGGCCACCGACCCCTGCTCCACGCTGAGGGAGTGGCCGGCCCGAGGCACCACCTGAAGCTCGGCTCCCTCGATCCCCGCACGGAGCGCCTCCATCCGATGCCGGGCGATCGCCCGATCGTCTTCGCCCGCCAGCAGCAGGGTGGGGCAGCGGATGGCGGCGAGATCTCCCTCCACGCCCTCCCGCTCCACCACGCCCAGCACCGCCTTCACGATGCTTCGGCGGTTGCCCACCAGCTCGCGCCGCCACCGCGCACGCTCCTCGGCGTGCTCCGGGTCGTCGAGGAAGTCCTGCCCGAACAGGATGGGCATCACGCGCGACGCGACCGCGCGCACGCCGAACAGTCGGGCGACAAGGCCCATTGCGCGGTACTTCCGGTGGTTCTGCACCGGCTCCGGATCCGCAGCGGTGCACATGAGCACGAGCGATCGCACCAGATCGGGCCGACGCGCAGCCAGACGCAGCCCCACGAAGCCGCCCATCGACAAGCCCACGAAGTGCACGGGACGCCCCAGGTGCTCGAGCAGCGTGACGGCGTCCTGGTAGTTGTCCTCGATGGGCACCGTACGCCCCGCAACGTCCTCGCTCCGGCCCTGGCCCCGATGGTCCCAGGCGACGATGCGGTGATCGGAGGCCAGGCCCGCTCGTTGGACGTCGAACATCTTCGCGCTCCAGAGCAGGCCGTGGCTGAACGCGATGATGGGGGCCTCACCGCCGCTGTCCTCGACCCAGAGCCGGGTCCCTCGCACCTCGGTCAGCATGTCACTCCCCGCTGTCGCCGCGCTGTGAACCGGCGGTGGCGTGGAAGCCATGCGGGACCAGCTGAGGACCCCCGGGGCGGGCACGCGCGCCGCCCGGACCGAAGGCCGTCACCTGCTCGCGGAGCGTGTCGGCGGTGACGGGCGAGCGCGCCGGCATGGGCCGGTCCGGCGTGCTCTCCACGTAGAGCGAGGTGCTCGGGAACGCGAACTTCACCCCCAGCTCCTCGGCCAGGCGCAGGATCTCCAGGAACACCTGCGAGCGCCCCTCGAGCTCCTGGTGCCAGTCCGGCACGTCGAAGAAGAAGTACAGCATGATGTCGAGCGACGACGGACCGAAGTCCCGGAAGTGCACCTCGTAGGCGTCCTGACGGACCTTCGGGTTCGCCTTCAGGATCGCCCGGATGCCGACCACGAAGGCGTCGAGCACGTCCGGCGGCGTGTCGTAGGTCACGCCGAGGGTGGCCTTGCACCGACGGTATTCGCGAGCGCCCATGTTGTCGCACACGCCCCCGGCGACGTCGCCGTTCGGCACGGTGACCACCGAGTTGTAGAAGGTCCGCACCCGCGTGGAGCGGAAGCCGATCTCTTCGACCGTTCCCTCCACTCCGCCGGGCAGCACGACCCAGTCGCCCACGTGGAACGGCCGGTCGAGGAAGATCGTCAACGAGCCGAACAGGTTGGCGAGGGTCTGCTGCGCGGCCAGGGCGATGGCGAGGCCACCGATCCCGAGACCGGCGATGAGGCTGCCGACGTCCTCCAGCGTGTTCTCCAACACGAAGACCACCCCGAGCGCAGCCACCACGACCTTCGCGCCACGGGTGAGCAGGGGCACGAGCTGGTCGTCCATGCGGGTCGAGGTCTTGCGGGCACGGGTCTCGAAGATGCCCGCGTACACGTCGATCCAGCGGATGGCGATGAAGACGGCCGACAGGCTGATCAGGGCCCGCGCGCAGTACTGCACGAACTGGGTGAAGACGATCGTGCCCTGGAAGCCGGGGATGCCCCAATACACGATCACGCCCAGGACGAGCCACCGGAGCGGGCGCCGGGTGCGCGCGAACGCCTTCGCGTCGAAGGGCAGCCCCAGCCGCCGGACCAGCACGACAACCTGCTGCCGGAGCGACAGGTTGACGAGCCAGCCCACCCCCAGGCCCACGCTGACGAGGGCGGCCGCGTACACCAGCTGCCAGAGCGCGACGGCGCCGAACGACCATGGCGGCACGCGGGTCTTCAGCCCGTCGACGAAGCCGGTGAAGGTTTCGTCGTGCAGACGCGGCGCCGCGGCCATGGTCTCCGCGCTGTAGAGCCAGTCGTCGCCATCCTTGACGAGGTAGACCTCTGGCAGCTCGTCGACCAGCGGCACCAGCTCCCGGCCGTCCTCGTCGGTGTAGTCGGGCTCGTCGGAGAGCGACGGCACGGGCACCCAGTGCCCGCGGGCATCGAGCACCTGCTTCAGCGAGACCGCGAGCTCCGGCCCCTGCCCCTCCATCCCGTCCGGTTCCTGCACGCAGGCAGCAGCGCGCACAGGATCCCAGTCGTCGGGCTGCAGCCAGGCCAACAAGGAGTCAGCGGCGCTGCGTGGGGACGCGCACGACGGCTCGGGTGGCGACGCGAGTGCGGCGGAACCGAACGCAAGAAACAGGGCCAACAACGCCGACATCGGCAACTCCTGGAGACACGCCCTCGTAGGCAAGCCAGGCAATCCCGTCAAGGCGCTTGACAGCGGTCGTCGCACGGGGAACGTTGGGGGCACCAAGGGCGAGGAAGATGAGCGACGAGGTCCGCTCCGCTGAGGGCGAGCCGTGGTGGCCAGAGTTCGTGAGGGACTACGGGGACGTCCCGCTGCGCGAGCTCGCACGCCGCTACGACACCAATGCGCGTCGGCTCCGGCGGGCTGCCCAGCGGGCGGGCCTGACGACCGAGCCGCCATCGCTTCGCGCGATCGTGCACCTGCTGGGCAAGGCTCCCGACGCCGCCCTTGCCGAGCGGATCGACGTCACCACCGAGGTCATCGCAGGCGCGCGCCGCCGTCGCGAGATTCCTGGCTTCGTCAAGGAGTCCGTCGCTCCACCGCTGACGGTCGACGCGCCGGAACCGGCTCCGGAGCCGGTCGAGCAGCCCGTCGAGACCACACCTCCTCCAGCCCCACGTCGGCGCCCAAGGGTCGTGCACGACGACACCGTGGTCGTGGTCCGGCGCACCCAGGAGCGGCAGCGCGACGAGGTCCCGGTGGAGCGTCGCGCGCCCCGCCTGCCGGGCGCCCCCGGACCCGAGCTCCCGGCCGCACCGGCCGCGCCGCGGCGACGTCGCCGCATCGTGAACACCGACGCCCGTCCCGAGGAGCCCCCCGCGCCCACACCAGCGCCGCGCCCGGCGCGCGCCCGTCCCACCAGCCGCCACTCGGTGGTCCGCGTGATCACGCCGACCAAGCCCGCCGCAACCTCGAAGCCCGCAGCCGAACCGAAGCCCCCGGCCGCACCGAAGCGCGCACCGGCACAGGTCGCGTCGACCCCGGTGCCCGAGCCCCGCCCCGAGCCCGTCGAAGCGCGCTCGGCACCCTTGCCCAAGCCTCCCACCAGCGCTCCAGCGACGCCGCGCGTGGCACCGGTCGCCGAGCCCATTCCCTTGCGCGCTCCTGCCGAGCCCGAGCCGGTCGAGCCGCAGCTGTGGTGGGCACGTGTCCTCGTGGACGGTGCCGAGCAGGACCTCGTGATCGAAGCCACCGACCTCGCCCAGGCGGCATCGGTCGCCGAGACCCGCGGCGTGGTGCTGAGGATCGAGCTGGCGCGCTCGCTCTGAGGGCTAGCGGAGCCGGTTCACCACCACGCCACCTCGAAGCTTCGGCTCGAACCAGGTGGACTTTGGAGGCATCACCTGGCCGGAGTCCGCCACGGCGAACAGCTCGTCGAGGCTCGTGGGGAACAGGTGGAAGGCGACCGCAGCCTCACCGGCCCTCACCGCCTGCTCCAGCGCCTCCGGTCCGCGGATGCCGCCGACGAAGCGGATGCGCGTGTCCCGCCGAGGGTCACGGATCCCCAACAGAGGCTCGAGCACGGTGTGCTGGAGAACCGCCACGTCCAGGTCGGCCACCGGATCGCTGCTGGCGGTGGACGGGCGCCGCACGAGGCGCCACCACCGATCGCCCAGGAACATGTGCACGTGGCCCCGCTCGGCGGGCACGCCCGTGCCGATGGGGGCCACAGCGAAGTGCTCCCCCACCGCTGCGCGGAGGGCCTCCGCGCTGTGCCCGTTCAGGTCGGCCACCAGCCGGTTGTAGGCGAGCACCTGGAGCTGGTCGTCGGGGAAGATGCCGCACAGGAACCAGCGGGCCGGGCCGTCGCCCAGCTCGGCGGCCACACGAGAGGCCGCGGCGGAGCGGTGGTGCCCGTCGGCGATGTACAGATCCCCTGCAGCGTCGAAGGCCTGGGAGATCGCAGCCACGGTCTCGGGGGCGTCGACCCGCCACAACACGTGCTCCACCCCATCGTCGGTGGTGATCGCGTACAGCGGCAGCTCCGAGGGCCGCGACAACAGCGTGGCGAGGCCTTCGGTCTGCCGGTAGGTCAGGAAGACCAGCCCGGTCTGAGCGCCGCTCTGCAGGATGTGATCCACCCGGTCCTGCTCCTTGTCCGGGCGGGTGTACTCGTGCTTCTTCACGATGCCGGCGTCGTACTCAGCGGTGCTGCACACGGCGAGCAGCCCCGTCTGCACGTGCGTGCCCATCCTCTGCCCGTACAGGTAGAAGCACGGCTCGTCGTCCTGCACCAGCGTGCCGTCGTCCAGCATGCCGAGCAGCGCCTCGCGCGCCGCGGCGTAAGCCTCGGTGCCGTGGGCGTCCACGCCGACCGGCAGGTTGACCTCGGGCCGGGTGACCCGGAGGAAGCTCCGAGGGTTGCGAGCCACGATCGCGCGAGCCTCCGCTTCGTCGAGCACGTCGTAGGGCGGCGCGACGACATCGCGCGCGAGATCCGGACGAGCGCGCACGCCTCGGAAGGGACGAACCTGAGCCACCAAGACCTCCAATCGCGCACCCACGCGACGAAACGCGCCCCGTCTAACGCCCGGCTGCGGAGAAACGCGCTACCTTTCCCGGGCAAGAGGCAGGTAGATGGCGCAGTTCACCGACTGGATCGCGCGGCTCTTCTCGACGGGGCCCACGGCCGGACTCTCCGGCGAGCTGGAGGACGTGCTCCCGCTCGAAGACGACGACACCTTCTTCCACCCTCGGCTCCGGCGCCACTGCACCGACGAAGACTTCGTCACCGATCCCGCGGTGCTCTGGGCCGCGCGCAGCCCCAGTGGCCGACGGGTGGGGCTCCGAACGCACCTCCAGGACGTCCGCGGCGAGGGCCCGGCGGGCTTCACCGACATCCTCGTCGTGGTCAACGAGCGCGACCACCGCCGCACCTTCGACCGGGTGGCCGAGCGTTGGGCCGACGGCGCCTCGAGGCTCCTGTCCTCCGAGTTCCGGGGGTTCTGCGACGCGGAAGGGTTCGAGGTGCTCTACGCCTCGCGCCCGGTGCGCTTCGGCTTCATCTGCGACGGCAGCCCCGAGATGGGAGGGCGACGGCTGGGGCTCGCAGAAGGCGAGTTCGCCACGGGCCTGCTGCCCAACTTCTACACCGGCCCGATCAACACCTCGCGCCGCATCATCGCGGTCCACCTCAACATCCCGGGCGCGTGGGACGGCTACCGCGAGGTCGGGTTCCTGCACTCCGATCAGGTGATGTTCACGGTCGGCAGCCACTGGCTGGACGGCTTCTCGCACCCCGCCCTGCAGGTGCCGGCCCTGTACCGCCTGCAGCAATACCTCGACGGCACCTTCGTCCACATCGTCAACCCCGACGCCCAGGACCGCTTCCAGGTCACCTCCGACGAGGAGACGGGCGGCCCCTCGGTGCTCACGATCCAGTCCCGCGACGGCGACCCCGTGGCGCACCTCGTGCTCGCGGTGCTCGAGACCACGTACATCGAGCCCGAGCCCATCAAGCTGCCGGACGAAGACCAGATCGTGGCGATTCCCGCAGGGCGCAGGAAGGCACGCACGATCCCCTTCGCCGATGCGGCGGCACCGGGTGCTGCGCCCCCCGCGCCGGTCGAGAAGGCGGCGGGCGGCATGAAGCTCCCCGGCACCAAGACCATCGTGCCGGAGACCATCCGCGAGCGCATCCTCACGCTCCGCGAGCGCGGCGCGCTGCTCCAACGCGTGCACTTCTCACGCTTCATGAACGGCTACGACGTGTACGTCACGGGCACCTGCCAGGTCACCACCTCGGGCCGCGACCGCGCCGCCACGTTCCGGGTGAGGGACAACAAGGTCCACCTCGTCGTGCACGAACCCGACGTCCGGGTCGATGGCCAGGTGCCCGACATGGAGCGCCCCCTGGACCTCGGCAGCCGCGCCACCATCGAGGTCGGCGGAGCCCAGCTCGAGTACGCCGACCTGAGCGGAAGCGGGCCCGACGGCTGGCCGTACCTCGCGGAGCTGAGGCGTCCGGCGAGCTCGATCCACATGGTCTTCGGTGGCCGGTACCGCGTCGGCCGCGACCGTCGGTGCAAGGTCCGTCTCCCCGACGAGCCGCACAACGACAACATCGCCTGGCTGGAGAGCGCCGTCAGCGGGGGCACCATCCGCACCCGCAGCGGGGAGATCCCCAAGAGCCGCTTCTACACCGACTCGATCATGGTCGCCTCCGAGCACGCCGAGATCGACCTCGCCGAGCAGCCCACGCTGCGCTCCATCGCCCGGCATTGCTCGACCTACATCCGCCGGGGAGGCGAGCTCCTCACGCTCTTCCCGACCCAAGGCCGAACCAAGGGCGTGACCGAGCTCCAGCTCCATGCCGGAGACGAGCTCCTGGTCGGCAACTGCTTGTTCCACGTGAGCTACCCGCCCGAGCAAGCGCCGCCCAAGAAGGAGCTCACAGCGTCGATGCTGGCCGGCGCGGCCGACACCAACCCCGGCGACAGCACCCGGCCCTCGCCACCGCCCTTCGAGCCGGCCGCCCCGGTCGACGCCCCCCCGGCCGCCGGTCTGGGGGAGCGCTCCGCCAAGCCGCCCGCGTCGCCCCGCTTCGACGTGCCCGGCTACGACTCGATCCTCGACACGCCGATCAACCTCATGATCACCGACGAGACCGGCAACATCGACGACGACGGAAGCGTTGGGCCCGCCGATGAAGCACCGCCGCCCGTGCCGAAGCGCGCGCCGCCGAGGGCCCAGGGCCTCGGCGCAGCGGATCTTCCGCCCGCGGTCGGACTGGGCGAAGACGCCGGCGGCCGCGCGCCCGAGTCGCCCCGCTTCAAGGTGCGCGGCTTCGACTCGATCCTGGGCTTCGATCCCATCGAGCCACAGGCCCTCAAGGACGCCGAGGCCGCCGCGCGAGCCGCCGCCGCGGCGCCGGAGGAACCCGAGGTCACGCCTCCGAAGACCACGGGCTCGCGCGCCCGGCAGGCCGGGCCCGTGAGCAAGCGCGTGCTCGTCATCGACGAGGCCCGCTGGCAGCTGGAGTGCGCACGGCCCGCTCGCCTCGTCCTCGTGGGCTGGATGGTCGCGGGACGGGTGACCATCGGCAACCACTCGATGGCCGACATCGGCGTCCCGCACACCCGATCGAGCACCAGCCAGATCTTCGAGCCCGCCGACTACCTGGCGCTGAAGGTTCGCGGTCGTCGCGTGAGCGGCACGGTCCTGCAGTCCGACGACGTGCGCCTGTTGAAGGGCGACGAGGAGGTCACCGAGGCGCAGGATCTCAAGGGCGCCACCATCGAGATCGTGCGCCGAGACAGCGACGGCGAGGAAGACTTCGCCGTGGTGCTGCAGCTCCAGGACGACCGGACCTTGCCGGATCCCCGCTCGCGCCTGCTCGCCATCGACGCCGAGGATCGCCTCACAGAAGCGCTGTTCACGGTGGGCTTGCCGCTCCACGACGTGCGCGACCTGGACCTGGGTCCGATCGCCCTCCGCGCCAGCTTCGACGGTCAGGAGGTGGTGCTGCGGGACTACCTGGGCAGCTACAAGTCGAGCGAGGGCTACCAGCCCTTCTTCATCACCACCCGGGGCACGTTCCGCACGGCCCCGGAAGACGGGCGGCTCATCACGCTGACGAGCGGCGACCGGCTCATCGCGGGAAACGCGGTCTACGAGCTCCGCACCGCGTAGATGCCTGAGCTCGACAAACACCTGTCGGTGCGCCTGCTGGCGCCCCTGCTCGACGTCATCGAGGACCAGATCGGACCCGAGGGCCTGGAGCAGCTCGCCGAGCGCGCGGGCACCACGATCTCCACGATCCGCGACGACGAGAACTGGGTCGACCTGGCGCTCACCGTGCGGATCAACGAGCTCGCCGTGGCGGTGACCGGCGACCCGGCCATCACCCGGAAGGCCGGCATCGCCTACAGCCGCGATGCCCGCTACCTGGGCACCTTCTGGTACCTCGCGCGCGGGCTGGGCACGCCGGGTGGAACCCTCGACCTGATCGCCAAGGGCTCCGGCGACCTGAACCGCGTGGGCCACTGGGTGGTGGAGTCCCGCGGTGCCGGCACGGCCACCATCGCCTGGCACATGGATCCCGGACACCAGGACCACATCGGGTTCTGCGAGAACCGAGCCGGCACGCTCGCTGGCCTTCCGCAGCTCTGGGGCCTCCCGCTGGCCCGCGTCGAGCACCCCGAGTGCAGCCTCGTCGGCGGCGCCTGCTGCCGCTACGAGCTCACCTGGCTGCACCGCTCCAAGGTCGAGCAGGTCGTGCTCCCCAGCGTGGTCACGCTGGCCCTGCTGGGCGTGGTGGGCTTCGGCTACGCGGCCGGTCCGCTGGTGGCCGGCCTGGGCGGGCTCGGACTCCTGGCCTACCTCTTGTCCATGATGCGCCTGGGCACGCACCTGAACTCACGCAACGCCTACCTCGAGACGACCTACGGCGCGCTCCAGGACGAGTTCGACCAGGGCCGCAAGCGGGCCCACGGGCTCGACGTGCTCAGCGACGTCACCAACCAGATCCTCAGCATCGTCGACGAGGACCTCCTGCTCGAGCGCACCGTGAACCTGTTGAGGAGCGGGCGCATGGGCTTCCGACGCGCCGCCATCCTGCTCCGCGACGACACCGTGCTCTCCCTGGCTGCGTCCGACGGCTACTCCGAGCAGGAAGAGCGTGCGCTGGCCAACTTCAGCGTGCCCTTCGACAGCGCGACCGAGGCGGCCGACAGCTTCAAGGTCCTGATGGCCACCGGCGAGACCCGCTTGATCGAGGTGGACGACGCCTACGTGGACCGGCAACGGCCCGCCACCCAACAGGTCATCCGCGACATCCGCCTCTCCCGCTACGTCGCCGCCCCGATCCGCGATGCCGAAGGCGACCGCCCGCTGGGCATGCTCATCGCTGACCGTGGCGACGAGTCGGACTCGATGGGCAGCGCCGACGTGCACCTCTGCGAGGGCGTGGCGAACCACGTCGGCCTCGCGCTGGTGAACGCGCGGCTCTTCCGCAGCCTCAAGCAGTCGCTCGCGGTGTCCCGCAAGTTCGCGCAGTACCTGCCGCCGAACGTGGCCCAGGAGGTGCTCGACAACCCCGAGAAGGCCCTGAAGCTCGGGGGCACGAAGCGCCCGGCGGCGGTGCTGTTCTCCGACATCGTGGGCTTCACGACCAGCGCCGAGCAGCTGGCTCCCGAGCGGGTCGTCACCCTGCTCAACCGCTACTTCGGGGAGATGGACCCGCTGATCGAAGCCCACCAGGGCATCCTCGACAAGCGCATGGGCGACGGCATGATGATCGCCTTTCCAGAGGGCCACGACCAGCACCCGGCAGTCCGCGCGGCGGCGTGCGGACGCGCCATGCAGCACGCGGTGGCCGGCCTCCAGCAGAGCGCAGCGTGGACCGGCTTCGCCGGGCTGGCCATCCGCATCGGCGTGCACTTCGGCGAAGCGGTCGCCGGCAACATCGGCAGCCCGAGCCGGGTGGAGTACACGCTCATCGGCGACGTGGTGAACACCGCCAGCCGCGTGGAATCGCTGGCCGAGCCGGGGAGCGTGGTGCTCACCGCCCAGGCCGCCGAGCACCTTCCCCGCGACTGGCTCGAGCCCCTCGGCGAGCACGAGCTGCGCGGGCGCTCGGAGCCCGTGGCTCTCTACAGCGTCAGGCTCGGCGACGCGTAGCCGCCGAAGTCGACCTCGGGCTCCGGCAGGTCGCGCGCGAACTGCCAGTCCTCGACGCAGCGCTCCTTGATGGCGGCGCCGAGCGGGTCGATGACCTCGATGTAGCGCTCGTCCACGGTCATCAGCCGCAGCCCCTGCAGCAGCAGGCAGTCGCCCGCATGGAGCGCCGGCAGCACGCCGCCGAAGATCATGCCCTCGCCCTTCCAGGCGCTCACCGCACGGGCGGTGAAGGCACTCGACAGGGGAGCCATCAGCGTGACGTGTCGGATGCGACCGGCCATCAGCCAGCGGTAGCGCTGCAGCACGACCTGCTCGACGTCCGGGCCCGCGGTGAGCACGTGGATGCGCCCCTGTTGCTTGTGCGGATCGAAGTGCACCCGCACCTCGCTCGCCGGCCCGAGCTCCGGGCCCGCGGCAGGGTCTCGCAGGTCACGCGACTGCTCCATGCGGGCGTAGATCTGGTGGTAGAGGTCGCTGTCCATCTCGGGCACGTAGACCTCGGCCGGGCTCAGGCCGCGCCAGGTGGAGAAGTACGACAGCGTGGAGATGGGCTGCCGGGCATCGGGGCCGCGTGCGCTCTCGTACTGCACCCAGAAGGGCACGCCGCCGAGGAACATCGCGGTCGGCACCGCGCCCACCTTCTGCGCCTGCCGCTGGCTCGCGGTGTGGTGGGTGACGCACCGGGAGGTGACACCCTCGAGCTGCGGCTGCTCCCGCGCCCAGCCCAGCGCAGCGGCGGTGAGGCGCCCCTGGAGCTGCTGCTCGCGGAGGCGCGGCTGCACCATCATCAGGCCGATCTCGCGCACCGAGTCACCGGCCACCGGTGTGCCGGCCTGGCTGTACTCGTAGTAGGGCCTGATGAGCGCCACGTGGCCGACGCAGACGTCGCCGTCCATCGCCATGATCGACGTGAGGTGCCCCTCACGGTTCAGCTGGAGCGTGCGCTCGGGCTCGTAGAGGTAGCTGCGGTGGAAGGTCAGGCCGTAGACCTCGTAGACGCAGCGGGCCAGGGCCTTGGCATCTTGCAGGGTCTGGAGTGGACGAAGCCGGATGTCCATCGTGTTCCTCCGGGTACACCACCAGGGACGGATCGGCCGCGCACCTTCGATAGGGCGGCGCCCGAGAAAGGCCCCGTCAGTCTGGCAACACGAGCTCCACCCGGGGTCCCAGGCCGATCTCGACCCGTTGCCCGCCTTGGTGGAAGTCCCCGTCGATCATGTAGGCGATGGGCTCCTCGGCCTCCAACACCACGTGGGTGGCGAGGCTGTCCTGCACGAGTGGATGCCGCAGGGGGCGAGCGAGTCGGATGCGAGGCAACAGCCCCACGATCTGCGCAGCGGAACACGCGAACCCCAGGGCCTGCAGGTGACCGGGGTACTCCGGGGCGCGGTGGAAAGGGCGGAAGCCCAGGCCGATGTCGTCCACGGTGCCCGCCACCACGGCGGTCCACTCGGCTTCCGGCCAGCGCTCGCCATCGACCGTGACCGTGCAGCGGACCGGTCGCATCAGCCGCTGGATCAGCGGGCCCTGCACGAAGACCGACAGGATGCCGCGGGCCAACAACAGCGCCGCCTTGGTCGGGCTCGGCTCGGCGCCCTCGTAGTAGGCCTCGAGGAAGTTGGACACGAGCCCGTTCCCGAAGAGGAAGCCCGCCCGGCAGCCGTCCACGACGAGCAGGTCCCGGCTCACCGACCGCAGCGGCTCACCCGCGTGGTACCGCATCACCAGCTGACCGAGCAGGTCCTCGGGACGCCCTCGGATGCCCAGCCCGCTCGCCACGGTGTTCATGGTGCCGCCGCGGAGCAGCGCGACCTTCGGGAGAGGTACGTCGCCGTACACCCCGAGGAAGGCCGACAGCACCGTGTGGGAGGTTCCGTCGCCGCCGTTGATCGCGAGCACCGCGATGCGCTGCTTCAGGAACTGCTCCGCGACCTCGCGCAGGGAGTCCAGGTCGGCGGGCGTGTCCACCCGACCTTCGTCGCCCAGCACGTAGGCCAGCCGGCGGGCGAGCTCGGGCCGGCGCTTGTTCAGGCGCGAGCGCGGGTTGGTGATGACGCCGATGCCGGACACGAACGGGAGGGTACTCTGGGGCGTGCCGCTGATCCTCGTCACCACCGACCGCCGAGCGCCCAGCGGGCTCGCGCCCGGACCTCGAACGCGCCCTCGTCGCCCGGAGGTGCACCTGGGAGAGGCCTACGTGCACGCGGTCCGCGCGGCCGGCGCCACGCCGGTCCTGCTCCCTCCAGGAACGATCGACCTCGACGGGGTGCTCGACGCCGTGCAGGGCGTGGTGATCACGGGCGGCCACTTCGACATCCACCCTTCGCACTACGGGCAGGCGGTGGAGGCGCGGCTGGACCGCGTGGAACCCACCCGGACCGACACCGAGCTCGCGCTGGCCCGCGCCTGCCTCCACCGAAACCTCCCGGTGCTGGGTGTCTGCGGCGGCCTGCAGGTGCTCGCGGTGGCGGCCGGGGGGACGCTGCTCCAGGACATCGCCACCCAGGTGCCCCATGCCCTCGAGCACGAGCAGCCCACGGACCCCGCCGAGGGATGGCACCAGGTGGAGCTGGCGGGCGGCTGGCTGCGCACCGCGCTGGGAGCGCGGCCGGTCGTGAACAGCACCCACCACCAGGCGGTGGACCAACCCGGCGCGCTCCGCATCGTCGGGCGGGCGTCGGACGGGGTGGTGGAGGCCTGCGAGCTCCCGGACCACGACTTCTGCGTGGGCGTGCAGTGGCACCCCGAGCTGCACGACCCCGCGCCGTACCGGCTGTTGGTGGAGGCCGCTGCGCGGCGCTGAGCTACTGCAGCTCGCCGGTGGCCGGCTCGAGCATCGACAGGACCTCACGCAGCTCGGCGTAGAAGTCCACGCTGCCGTCGCCGCCCGCGATCTCGGTGGAGGCGATCTCACCGCCGAGCCCGTAGGCGATGCTCAAGGCGCCGTCGCTGCCACGGCTGATCTCGGTGGGCCGGCCGTAGTCGTCGTAGGTGAAGCGGTAGTCGTGGCCGTCCTGGTCGCGCACGGCTTCCACCTTGCCGTTGTCGCCGTAGCGCAGCTTCAACACGCGGCTGGCGCCGTCCACGGCCTCGACCAGGTTGCCAAAGCCGTCGTAGGTGTAGCTGTACCGGCGCCCGTCGCTGTGCATGGCCTGCACGATGCGCGACCACTGGGGGTGGTAGCTGAAGCGCACCTCGCGGCCGTCCGGATACTGCACGCCGGTGAGCCGGGCGTCGCGGTCGTAGTCGTAGCGGGTGACGCCCGCTTCGGTGCGAACCTCGAGCGGCTTCGCGCAGCACTCGGAGAGCAGGGTCTCCTCGGTGGTTCCGTCGGGGAACTCGGTGACCTGGCGGTGGTTCGCGTCGTCGAAGCTGTGCACGGTCGTGGCGCCGTCCGGCGCGATGACCTGGCAGCTGTACTGGTCGTTGGACTGCACGGCCCAGGCGTACTTCGTGACGTCCTCGCCCACCTTGATCGCGCGGGCCCAGTCGCGCCGCTTGTCGTAGGAGATCTGGAACCCGGCGCCATCGGCTTCGCGCGCTGCGACCAGGTTGTGCTCGTCGTCGTAGGCGTAGGCGAGCTGGCGGGGCGAGGGGCCCTTCACGCTCACCAGGTCGCCGGTGGGGCTGTACCCGTACTCGATCCGGCGCCCCTCGGTGTCGAGGATGGTCGCGATGCGGCGGTCGGCGGTGTAGGTCAGCGCGATCTGCCCGCCCTCGGTGTGGCCCACCTTGACCAGCTGACCGTCGCGGTCGTAGCTGAGCTCCAGACCACGCCCACCCACGTCGACGTAGCTCTGCAGCTTGCCGCCAGGGCCGAAGGTGAAGCGGCTGCCGTCGCTGCGCGTGCGGACGACCGTGCCGTCGCTGGAGCGCTTCATGCGCTCGGTGCCGCGGTCGAAGCTGATGTAGTCGCCGGCGGCTGGTTGGATCCAACCGCTCATCGTGTTGTAGCTGGTCTGGTCGAAGAAGGCGTCGTCGCTGGCGAGCTTGGCGGCCATGTCGGTGTAGTACTGGGCGCCCCGTTCCTGCCCGAGCCGCTGGTCCTGATCCTTGCGCGCCTTCACCAAGGACTGGATGAAGCGCTCCTTCATGCGCTGCCGGGTCATGCCCTGGGGCATGAAGTAGAGCTGGAAGCCGTCGGAGTCCGTGACGACCACCGCGCCGTCCGGGGCGTCCTGCGAGCGGATGTCGAGGTTCGTGGTCCAGCCGTAGCCGAAGTACCCGTTGTAGTTGAAGCGCGAGTTGTAGACCCGCTCCAGCTCCAGCGGGATGCCCGGGAGCTGCACACGGACGTCGTCGACGGCGTAGTACAGGTTCGCGTTGCGGAGGTTGATCTCCTGCGCATGGGCGGGTGCGAGCAGGAGACCCACCAGGAGCATCGGCAGCGACATCGGTCTCCTGAGCCAGGCATCGCCATCGTACCAAAGGGGTCGTTAGGGGGACCCATGCGCGCAATCGCCCTGGTATCGGTCCTCGCCCTCTCCGCCGGCTGCGCTGGCGACAGGAAACAGCTGCGCCAGACCGACCGGGCCGAGCGCGTGCTCGGCGAGTCGGCCTCGGCCTACTGGGACGCCGTGCGCTGGAACGACTTCGGCACGGCGGCGGCGTTCATCGAGGACCAGCAGGAGCGGCTGGTGTGGATGACCACCCAGGGATCCGGAGCGGACTACCGCTACCAGTCCGCCACGGTGCTGCGGGTGGAGGTGGGCTCCCGCCACGATCCCGACGGCGACGGCGTGGTCCGTGAGGGCACCGCCGCCATCCAGATCACCGGCTACCGCCTGCCCAAGCAGCTGCTGGAGCAGCGGGTGGATCTGCAGCGGTGGTACGAGGTCGACAGCGGTGCCTGGTTCCTGAGCGACGAAGCGCCGCCGCCGCCGCCAACGACTCCCTGATTGGCGCTCTACGGCTCGTCGCTGCTCGCGCCGAGCACGATCGTCACCTCGGTGGCACCCGAAGCCAGCGGACCGACCGCCACCGCGGTCAGGTCGTCCGGGCTGTCGGTGGCCGGATCCCCGTCGACATCGAGCTTCGCGCTCACCCACACCTGCTCCGGCCAGGCGCCGCCGGCCATGGGCAGCAGATCGCTGTCGGTCAGCACGAAGGCCTGGGGGAACTCCCACCGCGGCAGCCGAAGCGCCGCGAGCGGCGGTCCTGCAGCGACCTCGCTCCGGCGGGCATACACATACAGAACGCCGGTGCCGGAGGGCGACCCGTCGGCCAGGGTCACCGTGCCGGTGAACGCCGCAGGCGCCGAGGCCTTCTCGAGGTCCTGCAACAGGCTGTGCGCGGCGGCCTGATCCTGCGCTCGGGTGGCCACGCGCAGCGCGTCCTGCAGCTTGGCCCTGGCCCCGTCGGTCTCGCCACGCTGCGCCAGGCTCACGCCCCACCAGATCCAGGCCTCCGCCAGGCTCGCGTCGTCCAGGACCGCTTGCCCGAAGCTCTCTTCGGCCTTCTCGTGCATGCCGACCAGCAACTGCAGGGCGCCCAGGTGGGTGACCACGTGAGGGTCGGTGCCGTCGATCCCGCGCGCCTGGTCCACGTACTGCATGGCCTCCTGGAGCTGCTGGTTCATCAAGGCGTGGTGGCCCAGCACGTTCAGCGCGTCCAGATCCTGCGGGTTGGTCTCCAGCGTGGCCTGCGCAGCAGCGAGCTCGCGCTCCGCCTCTTGGGCGGCGGCCTGCATGGGCGCCATCGCCGGGTCTTCCTGACGCGGCTTCGCGGTCTTCACCAACACCACGGCGGCCGCGGCGAAGAAGGCCAGCGAGCCCACGATCCAGGCCACCGCCTTGCGCACCGAGGGCCGCACCGTCACCGGTTCCGAGGCGGTGGTCTCGGGGCCCGCGTCGAGGGCCCGCAGCACCCCGGCGGCCTCGCGCACCAGCGCCGCCTTCTGCCGCTCGTGCTCCTCCTTGCCCAGACGACGGGCGTCGACCTCCAGGGCGCGGAGCTGCTCGAGCAGCTGATCGTGCCGTGCGCGGAGGTCCTGTTCGTCGTCGGATGCCACGGTGCCGTCGCCAGCCTGCATGGCCACCAGCACGCCTCCGACCACGCCGACCACGAGCACGGCGATCGGCGGTCCCCAGGTGTCCCAGTCCATCAGTCCTCGAGCTCCGCGAGCACGCGCGCGGCGTATGGATCGTCGGCCAGCTCATGGCCAGGTCTCAGCGCCGGTTCGGGCGGCGCCTCCTCGCGCTTCCTTCCGAACAGCACCCCGAGGCCGACCACCAGCGCCACCACGGGGAGCACCCAGACCACGAGGTTGGTGTCGACCTTGGGTTCGAGCAGCACCCACTCGCCGTAGCGATCGATGAAGTAGTCCACGATCTGGGCTTCGGTGTAGCCCTGCTCCACCAGCTCCTGGATGCGTGCCTTCATCGCAACGGCGGCGTCGGCCGAGCTGTCGGCGACCGACAGGCCCTGGCAGACCGGGCAGCGGAGCTTCTTGGAGATGTGCTGGGTCAGGTGATCGACCTGCTCGGCGGCTGGGACCTCGCCGAGAGGCTCGACCCCCACACCCGGATCCAGGGCGAGCGCGGCCCCCAACCAGAGCGCGATCACAGGATCTCCTCCAGGATGCCCTGGAGGCTGCTGGCGTCCAGCGGCCCGGAGAACTTGCGCGCGATGCGCCCCTCCCGATCGATGAAGAAGGTCTCGGGCACGCCGCCCACGCCGTAGTCGATGGCGGTGCGGTCGGTGGCGTCGAGCGCGTTGGGGTAGGCCGAGCCGTGGCGCTCGAGGTACGCAGCGACCTTGGCGGCGTCGTCGGCGTAGACGACGCCCAGGAACACCACCCCGCGGGGCTGGTAGCGGCCCGCGCCCTCCTGGAGCACCGGGTGTTCCGCCGCACAGGGCTTGCACCACGTGGCCCAGAAGTTGAGCACCAGCGGACTGCCTCGAAAGTCCTCCAGCCGCACGGTCTCGCCGTCCAGGGTCTGCAGCTCGAAGCCGGGTGCCATGCGCCCCTCGAGCACGCTCGGCAGCGCCTTCGGGTCCTTGCCGAACCCGCTCGCGAGCATCGCGGTGAGGGCGCCGACGAGCGCCAGCCCGACCAGCAGGACCTTCCAGTTCATGCTGCGGCCTCCGCCGACGCTGGCGCCTTGGACGCCCGCGCCGGCCAGGCGGCGAGCAGGCCGCCGAGGAACATCACCAGGCCGCCGAGCCAGACCCAGGCGACCAGGGGCTCGACCAACACGCGAATGGCCAGCACGTCTTCCTCGACGTTGATGACCGACAGGTAGAGGTCTTCGCCAGGGCCGGTGTAGACCGCGGGGGTGCCGATGGCCTGGCCGGTGGACCGGTAGTGGTTCATCGACGGCTCGAGCTGGGTGATCACCGAGCCCGCCCTCCCGACCGTCACGTGCGCCACGGTGGCCTGGAGGTGGGGTTCTTCGCGGATCTCCATCTCGTCGAAGGTGAGCTCGTAGCCTGCCCACTCGATGGTCTGACCGCGCTCGATGAGCTTCTGCACGTCCTGCCGCATGCTGGAGCTCGCCGCGATGCCGATGGCGAGGAGCACCACACCCAGGTGCACGACGTGGCCGGCCACCCGCCGGCGCGTCCGCGACAAGGCCTTGCCGGCCGCCTCGGTGAAGCCTTCGCCCCGGCCCATGCGCACCGAGACCGGCGCCCAGATCTCGGCCACGCTGACCGTACCGGCGAAGACCGCGAGGGCAACGGTGGCCACACCCCAGGGGTTGGTGAGCCCGAGGCCCAGCGCCAGCGCGGTGCCGACCACGGCGGCCACACCGGGACGCAGCACGCGCTTCTTCAGCTCGTCGACGTCCGGGCGACCCCAGGGAAAGACCGGGCCGACCCCCATCAGGAACAGCACGCCCATCCACAGGGGCAGGGTCATCTGGTTGAAGTAGGGCTCGCCCACGCTGATCCGCTCGCCCGACACGGCCTCGTTCAGGAGCGGGTAGACGGTGCCCAACAGCACCGTGAAGGTGACGCCCACGAACAGCAGGTTGTTGGCCAGGAAGAGCCCGGGCCGGGTGACCACGCCGTCGAGGTCGGTGCTGGTCTGGGCGAGCGACGCCATGCGCAGGCTGAGCAGCACCACGGTGAAGCCCGTGGCCACGGCGATGAAGCCCAGAAACACCGGGCCGATCTCGGACTGGGTGAAGCTGTGCACCGAGTTGAAGACGCCGGACCGGGTCATGAAGGTGCCGAGCAGCGTGAGCAGGAAGCTCGCCATGGCCAGGACCAGGGTCCAGACCTTGAACTGGCCCTTGCGCTCCATGATCTGCGCGCTGTGCAGGAAGGCCGTGGCGGTGAGCCAGGGCAGGAAGCTCGCGTTCTCGACGGGGTCCCAGGCCCAGTAGCCGCCCCACCCGAGCACCTCGTAGCTCCACCAGCCGCCGAGCAGGATGCCCAGGGTGAGGAAGGCCCAGGGCACGAGCATCCAGCGTCGCAGCAGGCGCATCCAGCCCGCCTCGAGCCGCCCGGCCAGCAGGGCGCCGGCCGCCATGGAGAAGGGCACGCTCATGCCGACGTAGCCCAGGTAGAGCGCGGGGGGGTGGACCACCATCAGGAGGTGGTTCTGCAGCAGCGGGTTGGGCCCCGGCCCCGACGTGGGCACCGGGTCCATGGTGCCGAAGGGGCTGGCCACGCCCGCGATGAGGAAGGTGAAGAACACCCCGACGAGCAGCTGGATCCCGAGGGCATAGGGCGTGAGCGAGCCGAAGCGACCGCGGGTGCTCACCGCGAAGCCGGCGGTGTACGCCATCAGCACGAAGCCCCAGAAGAGGATCGACCCCTCCAGGCTGGACCAGAGCGACACGAAGGCGATGTAGTCCGGCACGTCGACCGAGCCGACCTGCGCGACGTAGGCCACGGAGAAGTCACGGGCGAGGAGCGCGTACTCCATCAGGGCGGTGGAGCCCATGATCGCGACCACCGCGGTGATGGCCATCCAGCGGGCGATGTTCCAGCCCTGCTCGCTGCGACGGGCGCCGCTCAACAGCGCCACGATCCCGCCCACCGCACAGGCGAGCAGCGCGAGCAGCACCAGGCCGCGGCCGAGCGGCGCGATCACGACTCGTCCTCCAGGGACTCGTAGAGCTTCTCGGCGTCGACCCCGTCCACGGGAACCTTGTACTCGTTGGAGTGCTTGACCATCAGGCGGTCGGTCTCGAAGATGCCCGCCTCGGTCATGGTGCCCTCGACCACCACACCGATGCCTTCGCGCATCATCTGAGGCGGCGCCCCGGTGGCGTGGACCTGCACCTCTTGCACGTTGTCGGTGACGGTGAAGCGCAGGTCCTGGGTGTCCGGCTGCCAGTCCAGGGTGTCGGTCTTCACCACGCCGCCGAGGCGGATGGTGGCGCCGATGGACTTGTCGCCCGCCGCGTGCAGCTCCGACGGGTTCCAGAAGTAGACCAGCGACTCGCCGATGTTGCCGAATGCCAGGATGCACAGGGCGCCCACGCCCACGGAGAGGGCGCCCACCAGGTAGAGCCGCTTCTTCAGCCGGTCGTTCACGTGTCCTTCCCGCGCAGCCAGAGGCTCGCCGTGTAGCCCACGAGGGCCATCCAGGACAGCCCATACGCGGCCCAGACGTACTCCCACCCACCAACGACCATGCCGTCCATGTCAGACCTCCAGCGGGTTGGGCACGGGAGGAAGCTCCGGGGCTTCGTCCTCGATGGCGATGCGGCGACGCTCCAGCTCCGCACGGACCATGGCGAAGCCGACGCCCAGCAACAACATGCCGATGGCCGCGGTGCGCAGCGGCCAGTGCATCACGCTGTCGACCGTCGAAGGACTCGACATGTCCTGGTGGAGCGTGCGCCACCACTTCACCGACATGTAGACCACCGGGACGTTCACGAAGGCCACCACGGTGGCGACCGCGTGGGCCGTGGCCCGCCGCTCGGGGTCTTCGATGAGCTTGCGCAGCACCATCACCCCGGCGAAGGTGACCGCCATCACCGCCGCCGTGGTGAGGCGGGGGTCCCAGGTCCAGTACACGCCCCAGGTGGGCCTCGCCCAGATGCTGCCCTGGAAGAGCAGCATCACGTTGTAGAGGGTGCCGACCTCGACGTAGCCGGTGGTCCGAGCGTCCCACTTGGGATGGCCCGACCAGAGCACCATCACCGCGCACACGAAGGCGATGAGGAACATCACGAGGCAGTTCCACGCCGTGGGCACGTGCACGTAGAAGATGCGCCCGGTCTCGCCCATCATCGCTTCTGGTGGGACGAAGAAGAGCCCGAGGCCGTGCCCGATGGCGAGGAGCACGAAACCCGTGGCGACGAGGGCCCAGTCCTTGCGCATCAGCCGATCACCTTTCCGAAGAGGACGCCGCAGAGGCTCCAGTAGATAGCGTCGAAGCAGCCGAGCACCCACAGCCAACTGTCGAGTTGACCCATCGCGTCCCCGCCGAGCACGAGGCTCGTCGCGCGGACCGCCGCGACCATGCAGGGCACGACCAACGGGAAGAGCAGCACAGGCAGCACCATCTGGGCCGCGTGCAGGCGCGCGGTCAGGCCGGCGTACAGCGTTCCAGGTGCCGACACGCCGGCGGTTCCGAGCACCAGGATGAGGAGCAGCCAGATCGGGTTCTCCCGCGGGGTGACGTCGAAGAGGACCAGCGTCACCAGCAGAGCGACCACGCCCACCGCCAACAAGAGCACCATGTTGGCGATCGCCTTGCCGTAGAAGATCGCCCGGGGGCTGACCGGGAGCAGCAGCAGGCCCTCCATGGCGCCCGACTCGACCTCGAGCTTGAAGCCGTGGGTGAGCAGGAGCGTGGAGGCCGTCAAGACGCTGAGCCAGAGGTAGGCCGGGGCGTGCGTGCGGAGCGCGTCGGTGTCGGGGCCGACGGCGAAGCTGAAGAGCAGGAGCAGGGTGACCGCGAAGGTGGACAGAGCGGCCACGCGTGCGCGACCCCGCCACTCGATGAGCAGATCCTTGTAGAGCATCCAGCGGAGCTGGTTCATGCCGGCACCCGGTGCACGGCGGCCCACGCGGCGGGCACCTTCCGAGCCGGTCCCTGCCAGCGCGGGGTGCCCTGGTGCAGGACCAGTGCCGTGTCGGCCTGGCGCGAGGCGCGCTCCACGAGGTGGGAGGCGATGACCACCGTGGCCCCCTGGTCGCGCAGCGTGTGCATCAGGCCGTCGACCAGGTCGAACCCGACCGGATCCAGCTGGCCGTAGGGTTCGTCGATCAACGCCAACCTGGGCCGCTGGGCGATCAGCCGGGCGAAGGCCAGCCGCTTGCGCATGCCGGCCGAGAAGCAGCGCACCGGGTCGGGGCGGTCCTCCAGCTGGACCGCGGCGAGCCACTCGGCGATCCGCGGCTCCATGCTCGCAAGCCCTGCGAGCAGCTCGAGGTTCTCGCGGGCCGAGAGGTCCTCGTACAGGCCGGCCTTGTGCGAGAGCAGGGCGACGTGGGCGCGGAGGTTCTCGGCCCGCCTCGCGGGGTCCTGCCCGAACACGGCCAGCTCACCGCGGTTGCGCTGCTCCGCGCTGGCGGCGAGTCGAAGGAAGGTGGTCTTGCCGGATCCGTTGGCGCCGACGAGCAGGAAGAAGCTGCCTTCCGGCACGATCAGGTCGAGGCGCGCCAGGGCCCAGCGACGCCCGTAGCGACGGCCGACGTCGCGCGCTTCGATGGCTGCTGCAGGCATCCCGTGCCTCTAACGTGGTGAGGTGGCGCGCCGGAGTGCTGATGCATGCCGGGGGGCGTGGTAGACCCGGCCATGGCCGACACGCCACAGCTCCCCGGCCCGCCCGTTCGGGGCGACACCGCCATCGTCAGCCCGGTCCCGTTCGGGCTCGGGCGCGACAAGCCGCAGGACTACCGCGAAGCGCTGGTGGCGCTGTGGAACAACCGCGAGCGTCTGGGCCCCGCCTGGGCCGTGCTCAGCCAGGGCGTCTGCGACGGGTGCAGCCTGGGCAGCCGAGGTCTTGCCGACGACACCCACCCGGGCCTGCACCTCTGCCGACGACGGCTCGAGACGCTCGCCGCCAAGACCCGCGGACCCCTGCTCCCGGCCGACCTGCTGCACGTGGAGCGGCTCCGTGGGCTGCCGGTGGAAGAGCTCGGGCGCCTGCCGGTCCCCTTCGTCCGGCGCGACAGCGAGCGGGGCTTTCGAAGGGTGTCCTGGGACACCGCACTGCGCGAAGCGGAGAGCGTGCTCGACGGAGCGAGCGGCCTCTCCCTCGCGTCCTCCGTCACCCACGAGACGGCGTTCGCCGCGCAGGCCCTCGCCACCCTTTTGGACATGTCCTGCTGGGCCACCGGGCTGGAGCGCTGGGGCGCAGCGCGCACGGAGTTGGTGCCCGCCCGCTTCGACGCTCTGCTGGACGCCGACCTGATCCTGCTCTGGGGGGTCACGGCGGAGCGCGACCAGCCCATGCTCCTGGCCTGGCTCGACGAGGCGAAGCGTCGTGGCGCACGGGTGGTCGCGCTCGGCACGGGGCCGATGCATGCCTGGGTGCCATCGCGGGCGACGTCCGCGCTCTTCGGCACGCGCATCGTCGACGACCTGGTGGCCGCGAAGGATCTCGACGGGCTGCTCGGCTGCCTCCTGAAGACCCTCGGAACCGCTCACGCGGAGCACGTCCACGCCGGCCCGGGGGTTCGGCCTGCCGAGATCGCCTGGCTCGCACGGCTGGTCGGGCGGGCGAGCCGCGCTGTGAGCGTGTGCCAGCGCCTTCCGAGCGGGCTCGGCGCGCTGCACGGTGAAGGCGCGGGGGGCGTGGTGCTGCTGGACGAGGCCGCCAACGCAGCAGGCCTCTGGGAGCAGGGCCTGCGCGGCGGCGAGCACGCCTGCATCGGCGTCGGCACGGCCCTGACCGGCGACCGCCGCGTGTACGTGGCGGAGACCCTACGACCCGACATGCTGGAGGACACGGCGCTCACCGTGCTGCTGCCCGCGCAGAGCCTGTACGAGGCGGGCGGCTGCCTGACCTCGAGCGAGCTCCGGGTGCGCTACAGCCCGCCCGTGCTCGCCCCGATGGCCGAGAGCGCCGCGCCCTGGGCCATCTTCCGCGAGCTGGCCCGCGCCAGGGGTGAGGCGGGCTGGGACGCGCTCCCGTGGGACGACGAGGCGGCCCTTCGCGAGGCGATCGGCCAGGCCCATCCGGGGTATGCAGGGCTGGAGCGCCTCGACCGCGAAGGTGACTGGCAGCTCGTGGAGGTCCCGTGACCCTGCTCCTCGTCCTGGCGTGCGCCACCAACGACCACCCCGTGCAGGAGAGCGTTCCTGCCCAGGTCGGCGATCTCTGCACCGCCGACCGGGACTGCGAGACCAACACCTGCTGGCAACCGGCCGACACGGGCTGCACCGCCGTGTGCAGCAACGGCTGCTTCTCCGACAACGACTGCGAAGACCTGGCGAGCGCGCTGCCCAACCCAGACGGCGTCTTCTGCGGAGACGACGGCTACTGCGACCTCAGCGCATCCGGTGCCGACGACCTGGCGTGCCAGGGCTCCTGACGCCCCACCCAGATCAGCCGCCGAACTTCGCCTTCATGCGCTCGTCGCGCTTCCGGCCACGCTCCCGAGCGCGCTCGGCCTCCACGGCGCGGTCCCGGGGCTCGGAGCGGGTCTCGAGCTGCTCGAGCAAGAGCCGCCGCGTGACGGCCTTGATCGCCTGCACGGCCGCGTCGAAGGCCTCCTGGTTGGCCGCAGAGGGCGAGCGCATCCCGCTGACCTTGCGGACGTACTGCAGCGCCGACGCGTGGATCTCGTCGTCGGTGGCGGGAGGAGCGAAGTTGTAGAGGAGCTTGATGTTGCGGCACATGAACGGGGCCGTATCGCAGCCCTCGGGGGTTAGACAACGGCATGGACGACGACTTCGACCCGCTCGCCGAACCAGAGCCCATCGAGGAGAGGGGCGGCATGCTGCGCTACCTCCGCGACTGGGGCGTGGCCCTCGGCGGGGCGGCGGCGGTGTACATGGGCTGGCAGTGGTACACCACGCCGGATCTCGGTGACACCGCGCCCGCGTTCGCGCTCTACGACCTCGACAACGTGGAGCACGTGCTGGCCGACTACCGCGGTTCTACCGTGGTCTTGAACTTCTGGGCCACCTGGTGCGGTCCCTGCCGCACCGAGATCCCCACCCTGAACACCTTCGCCGCCGAACATCCCGACATCCCGGTGCTGGGCATCGCCACCGACGGTCCCCCTCGCAAGCTCGCGGAGGCCGCCGAAGCCCTCGACATCAGCTACCCGGTGCTGGTGGGGGACAGCGCGGTCACCTCCGACTACCAGGTCTCCACGATCCCGATGACCGTGGTGGTGGGGCCCGAGGGCGCCATCAAGGACGTCCACGTGGGCATCATCATGGAGCCTCAGCTGGCGTGGGCCACGCGCTGAGGCGGTAGCATGGGTCGTGGTCCCGCTCTCCGCACGCATGGTCCTCGCGCTCATCGTCGGCGTGGCCCTCAGCCTCGAAGCCTGGGTGGCGTGGGGCTACGACGCCGACACGCCGATGATGGACAAGCTCGACGCCTACGCCGCGGATCCGGGCCCCAAGAAGGACCTGTTCGTGCTCGGCACCTGCCTCTCCGAGCAGACCGTGCAGGCGCGGCTGCTCGAGCGCGAGCTGGGCGACGTCGACGTGCACAACCTGGCCACCCAGGCCTCCAGCAGCCTGATCTGGTACCTCGTGGTCGACGGACAGCTCCCTGACGAGGGGGTCGCGGCGGTCGTCATCCCCTACGGCACCAACGACCTGACCAACTTCATGGACCCTGGCGAGAGCCAGATCATGGACCTGGCACGGCTGCGGGACCTGCCCGAGATCGTGGCGCTGACCTGCCCGAACGCCCCCTGCGCCCTGGACATGCTGGTCCGGAAGATCAGCAAGGCCTACCGGTACCGAGCGCGGATCGCGAAGAGCGTGTGGGTGGGGCTCGGGATCGAGACCAACCGGGACGAGGTCGTGGACGGACCCGTGGGGCCTGAAGGAGCGACGGGGTTCGATCCATACGCGACCTTCGACGGCAAGGTGGTGCCCGGGCACGGTCCACCCCCCGAGGTGCCGAACGTCGCGAGCCCGTCGGCCGAACCAGGACCTCCGATCGCGGACCTCGGCTGGGCACCCGTCACCAGCGACCCGAAGCCGGAGCGGGCGGTGGCCTACCTGGAAGCCCTGGTGGCCGCTGGCGAGCGCCAGGGCGTGCCGATCGTCTTCGTGCCGCTTCCCCGGAACCCCGACTACCCGGACGAACGCCACCGCGACGACATCGAAGCCCAGCGCGATCTGGTCGAGCGCCTGGTTGCGCTGGGCGCGGTCCACCTCGACCTCGGGCACGTCGCCGACCTGGACGGCACCCACTACCTCGACGACTCCCACCTCACCGTCGCGGGTCGGGAGCTGGTGAGCGCAGCCCTGGCCCAGGAGCTGAAGACCCTCTGGAGCCGTTAGGAGATCGGGTGCTGACCTGCATCCGACGCCTCGAGTGGGACGCCGCCCACCGCATTCCCCGCCACGAGTCCAAGTGCGCGGCCTTCCACGGCCACCGCTACGCCGCGGAGCTGCACTGCACCGCGCCGGAGCTTGACGACCGCGGCCGCGTGATCGACTTCGGCGTGATCAAGGCCCTCGTGGGCGGCTGGATCGACCAGCACTGGGACCACACGGCCATCCTGATGACCGGCGACCCCGACGCGGTCGTCCAGGCCATCGCAGCCAGCAACGAGGCGCACGGCCGGCCGGTGTACTGGATGGACGTGCCCCCCACCGCCGAGAACATCGTGGCCGAGCTGGCGCGCGTGGCGGGTCCGATGCTCGCGGAGCGTGGCGTGGAGCTGGTGCGCGTGCGCCTGTGGGAAACGCCGAACGGTTCGGCGGAGTGGATCCCGTAGCGGGATCCGCCGTCAGCGATCCGGGTCCAGCAGCCAGTCGATGCGCTCCTGCAGGCCAGGCTCGAAGGATCCCGGCTCGCCCCCGCGCACGTCCAGCGCGCCCCGGACGACCGGCAGGTAGCCGAAGGGGTCGCGTTGCAGCCCATCCGCGTAGCGTTCGGCCCGAGCCCAGTCGCCCTCCACCGCCGCCGCCATCATCACCGGCGCGACCAGCTCGGCGCTCGCCTCGCAGCCCGCTTCCAGCGCAGACTCACCCAGCCCGATGGCCTCGCCGAAGCGCTCCCGCGCGAAGGGGTAGGCGCTCGCGTTGAAGCAGCACCGCTGGCTCGGCGGCGCGACCAGGCTGGCGCGGAGCAGCTGCTGGGCCTCGGCGTGGTGGCCATCGTCCCGGTAGATGCGAAAGAGCCCGCAGGCGCTCTCCTGGTTGGGGTTCCTCCGCCAGGCGTTCTCCCACAGCGAACGCGAGGAGGCCCAGGTCGGCGCCTGCACGAGCCCCGCCGCCGCAAGCCCAGCAGCCAGCGCCCAGCCGAGCACTGGCCGCACGCGCTCTGCCAGCGCGAGGTGCAAGGCCACCGCCAGCCCCGCCAGGGGCAGGTAGGCGTAGCGGTGCCCGAGTCCACCCACCTCCACGACCGTGGCGGCTGCGGGGGCGAAGGCCACCGCCGCGAGCACCAGCCCGGCCACCGCCACGCGGCCACCGGCCACACAGAGGGTCGCCAGGACGAACAGCAGCACGCCGAGCGCTGCCCACGGGATGGCCACTCGGGCGAGATCGGCCGCCGGGTCCAGCCCCCACGGCACCAGGAGCGCGTGGGCGTACCACGCCACCACGGCGGGAAGCGCGGCGGGGTCCTGCACGCTGACCGCCCCCAGCGGGACCTGCGACCGAAGCCCCCACCAGACACCGAAGGCCACCAACACGCCCAGGTAGCGGCGCGCCGGGAGGCGTCCGAAGCGCGCCACGTCGAACCCCAGCAGGGCGGGCAACACCACCGCCGCGCTCTCCTTCGACAGCAGGCCGAAGAGCGCGAGCGCCCCGGCCGCCGCCACCCGCCCCCATCCCGCGTCGGGCCGGGCGAGCAGGATCAGCACGCCCAGCACCGCCACCGTGGCCATGCTGTCGTTCCGCGCGGCGACGAAGGCCACCACCTCCTGGTGCAGGGGATGGAGGGCGAAGACCCCTGCACCGACGAGGGCGGAGCCACGGTCGGCGCGCAGCACCGTCAGCCAGCGCCAGAGCAGGCCCACCGCCAGCAGGTGCCACCCCAGGGAGTGCGCATGATGGCCGGCTGCGCTGAGCCCGTACAGCGCGCGGTCCACCGCCAACGACACCAACATCATCGGCCGGTAGAACGGGGGGCTGCCCGCTGGCAACGGCGTGCTGTCCCAGAGCGCGATGCGGAAGAAGGTCGGAACGTTGGCGAGATCCGCGGTGAGCAGGTTCTCGATCACCAGGACCGCGTCGTCCCAGACGAAGCCGCCCGACAGCAAGACCAGGTCGGCGAGCAAGGTCAGGACGAGCAGCCCGCCGAGGGCCCTCACGTGGCTCTCGCGAGGAGCGGCGCGAGGTCATCGGGCGGCGGGGCCTCGAAGGCGATGAGCGAGCCCGTGACCGGGTGGGTCAGGGCCAGGTCGGTGGCGTGCAGCGCCAGGCGCTTCCACGCCCGGCCCGCCGCCCCACCGTGCCGGCGGTCTCCGAGCACGGGGTGCCCGGCCTCCGCCGCGTGGCGGCGGATCTGGTGGGTGCGACCGGTCTCCAACCAGCACCGCAGCACGCTCATGCGGCGCGAGGTCGCCAGGCGCTCGAAGCGGGTCCCAGCCGAGCGCCCGTCGAGCGGCGTCGACCAACGCCCCGACGGCCCCGGGTCCCCCACCACCGCCACCAGGTACCCCCGCTCCGCCGTGCGTTCGGCGAACGCGCGCGCGAGCCCTGCGTTCGCTCGCCGGTCCAACGCGAGCACCAGCAGCCCCGAAGCCGGCGTGTCCAACCGATGGTGCAGGCCGACGTAGCGCTCGCGGGCCGCGAGCAGGTCGTAGAGGTTGTCCCGACCCTCACGGTCCGGCTGCACCGGCAGCCCCGAGGGCTTGTCCACGACGAGCAGCCAGCGGTCCCGGAAGACCTCACGCCAGGGGAGCGACACTCCCGCAGCGTACCGCCCGGCGCGCGGTACACTGGTCTCGCCCGAGGGAGATCGCGCGACCATGGCCATTCGCATGCACGAGCTCCTGACCTTCGCGGTGGAGAGCGGCGCGTCCGACATCCACCTCTCCGCCGGTGAGATCCCGGCGATGAGGATCGACGGCGAGGTGCGGCGGCTCGACGCCGAGGCGCTGTCGAACGACGAGTCGAAGCGGCTCGCCTACTCGGTGATGAACGAGAAGCAGAAGACCCGCTTCGAGAAGGAATGGGACATCGACTTCTCGATCGGCCTGAAGGGGCTGGCGCGCTTCCGGGTCAACATCTTCCACCAGACCCGCGGCCTGGGCATGGTGCTGCGTCAGATCCCCAGCACGGTGCTCACCCTCGAGCAGATCCGCGCGCCGAAGATCTTCGAGCGCATCGCCGACTTCAAGAAGGGCCTGGTGCTCGTCACGGGCCCCACCGGAAGCGGCAAGTCGACCACCCTGGCCGCGATCATCGACTACATCAACCGCAACCGGAGCGAGCACATCCTGACCGTCGAAGATCCGGTCGAGTTCGTGCACGAACCTCACCGCTGCATCATCAACCAGCGGGAGGTCGGGGCCCACACCAAGAGCTTCTCGAACGCCCTGCGCGCGGCACTCCGCGAAGACCCCGACGTCATCCTGGTCGGCGAGCTCCGCGACCTCGAGACCATCTCGCTCGCACTCACCGCGGCCGAGACCGGGCACCTGGTCTTCGGCACCCTGCACACCAACTCCGCGCCCGAGACCGTCGATCGTCTGATCGACGTGTTCCCCCACGAGCAGCAGGCCCAGGTGCGCACCATGGTCGCCACGGCGCTCAACGCGGTCATCAGCCAGACCCTGGTCAAGCCCTCCACCGGCAAGGGGCGCCTGGCGCTGCACGAGATCCTGCTGGTGAACCCGGCGGTCCGAAACCTCATCCGCGAGAACAAGCTCTTCCAGATCCCGTCGATCATGCAGACCAGCAAGGGCGACGGCATGCAGACCATGGCGGACTGCTGCAAGCAGCACGTGCGACGGGGCCAGCTCACGCGCCACCAGGCCATCCAGATCACGAACGACCCGAAGCTCTTCGACGACGAGGTGATGAGCTCCATCCGGCGTTCGCGGTGACCGTGACCTTGAACGGGGAGCCGGCGAAGCTCCCCGCCGCCACGACCATCGCCGAGCTGCTCGCGCGCCTGGAGCTGCCGCGCGACGGCGTGGCCGTGGCCGTCAACACCCACGTGGTGCCGAAGACCACCCACCCGACCCACGCGCTGCAGGCCGGCGACCGCGTCGAGATCGTCCGGGCCGTCGGGGGTGGGTAGCGCGAGGAGCGCCGCGCTCGCCGCGCTGAGCGTGGTGGCGCTGGTCACGGCCTGGGCCTACCGCCCGCTCTGGGACGTCGACCTGTTCTGGCACATCGCCACGGGGCGGCTCATCGCCGATCAGGGGCTGCCGGAGACCGACGTGTTCTCCGCCGCCGACCCATCGCAGCCGTGGACCACCTTCCAGTGGGGCTACCAGGTCCTGGTGGCCCGGCTGCACGAGTCCGGCGGGCTGGGCGGGCTGCGCGCTCTGCACGCCCTGGTGATCGGGCTCGCGCTCGGCGCCTGGACGTGGTTGCAGGCGCGGCGAAGCGGCCTCGGGGTGGCCCTGTGCAGCGCCGTCGTGCTGCTGCTGTTGTTCGAAGACCGCGTGCGGGCGCGTCCGCACGTCTTCGAGCTGCTCTTCGTGGTCCTGCTCATGGGGTTGGTCCGGGGCGGCCGCACCGGCGCAGCCTTGATGGCGCTCGGCTTGGCTCCTCTGTGGGCGAACCTGCACGCGGTGAGCGCGGTGTGGTGGCTCGCCCTGGTGGGGGCGTGGACGGTGGGGGAACGCTCGCAGCGATCGGCCGCCGTGCTGGTGCTGGGCGCGCTCGCGCTGGCATCGGCCCCGAACGCGATCGAGGGCGTGCTCACAGCCGGCCGGACCCACGCCACCTGGCCCGACACGTTCGTGCCCGAGCTGGCACGGCCGTGGGTGTACGTGGACGAGGGTTGGTGGGGCTACCTGATGCTGGCAGGGGTGGCGGCGGGCCTGGTGAGCGCGGCCGACCTGGCCCGGCGCGACGCGCCGCTCGCCGAGAAGATCGTTGCGGTCGGCACCGCCGTGGCGGCCCTGCTGCTCGCGCGCTGGGTGTGGTTCGCCGCGCTGCCCATCGGCTTCTGGCTGGCCCGGGCGAGGCCACGCGGCCAAGGGCTCATCACCCTGGGCGCCCTGCTCGCGTTGGCCCTTCACGTGGGACCGAGGTGGAGCCTGGCGGAACGCGCCGAAGACCTGCAACCCGGCGCCTTCCCCGAAGGTGCGGCCGCCTGGATGCTCGACAAGGGGCTCGCAGTCGCCACCGACACCACCACCCAGTGGTCCGGCTACTGGCTCTACGCGGTGCCCGGCTCCCGGGTCCTGGCCGACGGCCGCCTGCTCTTCAGCGACGACGTGGCCGAGCTCCTCTTGCGTCGGGCCGACGGCGACGCCACCACCTTCGATGCCGCGGTGGGCCGCTTCCACACCCTGGCCCTGGTGTGGCCAGCCGGCGACCTGCCCCCGCTGGACCCGAGTCGTTGGCGCCGGATCTACGCCGACGAGGTCGCCGAGGTGTGGCTGCCCTCCCCCGCTTGGGGCCGGATCCCCTGACATCGGTGTCGCCGATCCGCTCGCTGAGCGGGTCTGCGCTCCGCACGATCGCTCGACGTGGGCTCTGGCACGTGCATTGCACGGTCACTGGTCATGCTCCCCCTGCTCGCCGCCGTCACCCTCTCGCTCCTCGCCGGGTGCAGTGGCTCGTCGGACGAGGCCTCGTACGAGCTGGCCGAAGGACAAGACCCCACCGAGGCCACCGATCAGGACCTGTCCCTCGACGTGTACCCCTCGGACTACAGCCACGCCGAGCTGACACCGCAGAGCTTCACCATCTCAGGGGGCGGCCAGGGTCTCGCGCTCTTCGTCGACACGCCCATCGTGCTGGTCGGCGACCTCACGGGCTTTCAGCCCAACCAACGCTCGGCGATCGCGAACGTTCCGGGAGGCACGGCGGGCCTCGCAGCCGAGATCGCCGCGGAGGTCCCCGACACCCCGATGGCGGCCGGCTTGACCACCGAGGACGGGAGCTTCGAGCTGAGGCTGCTCCCGGGCCAGGGCTACGAGCTGGCCTTCATGCCCGCCGTCGACGAGGAGATCCCCTTCCTCGTCCTGCACGATGCCAGCTTCGACGTCGACGGCCGGCTCGACACCTACATCGACTACGGCGTGCCCGTCTACGGACTGGTCACCGACGCCGACGGCGCCGCCATGGCCGGCGTCGAGGTGCAGCTGGTCGACCCCGTCAGCGGGCTCGCCGGCCAGGCCGTGGTCACCGACGAGGTCGGTGCCTGGTCGCTCCGAGCGCTCGACGGCGCCTGGACCCTGCGCTTGGACGGCGGAACCGCGCGCCCGTGGCTGCCCACCCAGGAGCGCTCGCTGCAGATCGACGACGACAGCGAAGGAGCCCGCGTGGACGTGGCCTTCGGCTTGGGCGAGCCGCTCCGCGCCACGGGCCGGGTGGTGGACGACGACGGCTCACCACTGGACGACGTGAAGGTCCGCCTGACCTCGACCGCGCTGTCGGACACCGCCGGCCGCCTCGTGGCAGAGACCGAGACCGACGGCAATGGCTCCTTCACCGCGCGGGTGGTGGCGGGCACGTACGAGGTCGAGTTGATCCCCGACTACCAGGGCTCGGAGGGCCCGCGCCTGCTGGAGCAGACCTGGACGCTGAACGACCACGACGACCTCGGTCAGCTCTTCCTGGAGGCGCGCCCGACCGCCGAAGGCGTGGTGACGAGCCCCAGCGGCGAGCCTCTCCAGAACGCGGTCGTGCAGGCCGCCGAGCTGGGCTTCGACGGCTACATCTACGAGGCGCGCACCGATGCCTCGGGAACCTTCCGCGTGGACGCCGCGGAAGGCGAGCTCCGGTGGACCGTTCACCCGCCCGAGGACGTGGACGCAGCGCTGACGCACTTCCAGCTGAGCACGGACGACGTCGGCCAGCTCCCGCTGGTGCAGGGCGACGCCCTCAGCGGCTGCGTCGACAGCGACGCCGGCGAGCTGGCCTACACACCCATCGACGTGCGACGCGGCGACGAGGTGCTGGCCACGACCACGACCGACGAGGCGGGCTGCTTCGAGGTCCGCATCGAGCCGTGACGGACGGGCGAGCCGGGATCACAGCAGCGTGAAGTAGGCTCTGGCCGCATCGTCGAGGGTGTCCCGGGTCAGCTCCAGGGGGCGCCCGTGGTAGAGGCAGCGGTGCCGGACCTGGAGCAGCAGGTCGCGAGGATGGCAGTAGCGCATGGGCCGGCCCTTCTCGAGGTACCAGCTCTGCACGAGCCAGTCGACGGGTTCCTCCTCCGGGTAGAAGCCCATCTTCTCGGCCTCCGACAGCATGAGCCGGCGGAACTGCTCGGGGTTCGGGTCGTGGAAGCGCACCTTGTAGGGCAGGCGCCGGAGGAAGGCCTCGTCGACCAGGTCCTTCGGGTCGAGGTTGGTGGAGATGACCAGCATCGTGTCGAAGGGCACCTGAAGCTTCCGGCCGTTGGGCGTGCGCAGGTAGTCGACCTTGTTCTCCAGCGGCACGATCCAGCGGTTCAAGAGCGCGGCGGGCTCCACGGCCTGCCTCCCGAAGTCGTCGATCACGAGGATGCCGGTGTTGGCCTTCACCTGCAGCGGCGCTTCGCACAGGCCCGGCCCGGTCACCTCCAGCTCCAGGCTGTCGAGGGTGAGCTCGCCACCGGCGACCACGACAGGACGGCGGATCTGCACCCAGCGCCGATCGACACGCTTCCGGCCGAAGGCATCGTCGTCGTCGGCCTGCGGAACGGCCTTGTGCACGGCGGGGTCGTAGATCTGGACCACCGTGCCGTTCATCATCACGGTGTGAGGGATGTAGACGCTGGTGTCGTAGGCCGCGATCATGCGGAGGGCGAAGCTGGTCTTGCCGTTGCCGGAGTTGCCGAACATGAAGCAGCCACGGCCCGCGTTCATGGCCGGCCCGAGCTGCCCGAGCAGATCGCCGTCCACCTGCAGGTCGCCGAAGGCGCGCTCGAGGTGGGAGCTGTCGGGGGCCTCGCGGGTGATGGACTGGGACCACACGCTCTGTTGCCAGTGCTCCAACGACACCGGCGCCGGCCCCGCGTAGGGGCACGCGTCGCGGAGGTGCACGGCCTTCTGCCGCCCGGCCTCGGCGAGGTCGAAGTGGAAGTCGCCTGCCGCGCTGCCGCGGGCGTGGACCAGGAGCATGCGCCGCTTCAGGTCCTGGAGCTGGGCGCGGACCGGACCGGGGTGCAGCGCGATGCGGCGCGCGACCTCGTTGCCGGTGAGCCCGGGCGACTCGAGCAACACCTTGAGCACCAGCTGCTCGACCGCGGAGTCCCGCAGCCCGGCGGCCTGGAAGCTGTCGGGCTCGGCGGGCAGCCAGGCGGGCTCGATGTCCTGGGTGAGGTCGAAGCTGCCGGCCGCGTCCCAGCCGACCTCGGGGGAGGTCTCTTCGTCGAAGCTGATGTGGATCTGGTCGGTGTCCTTCAAGCGGCCTCACATGTCGCGGCGGTGCTCCAAGGCTCGCACGAGCGACACCCGGTCCGCGTACTCGATCTCCGTGCCGACCGCGATCCCGTGGGCGAGCCGGCTGACGCGGACCCCCAGGGGCTTCAAGAGGCGGGCGAGGTACAGCGCCGTGGCGTCGCCCTCCACGTCGGGGTCGGTGGCGAGGATCACCTCGTCGAGGTCGGAGCACCGCGCCAGCAGCGTGCGGATGCGCAGCTCGTCGGGGCCCACGCCGTCCAAGGGGCTGATGGCGCCGTGCAGCACGTGGTACCGGCCGCGGTACTCGCCGGAGCGCTCGATCGCGCTCAGGTCCTGCGGACGCTCGATCACGCAGACCTGGCGCGCGTCGCGGTTCGGGTCCTGGCAGGTGTGGCACAGCTCCCCCGCGCACCAGGTGTGGCACAGCTCGCATTCCTGCACGCTGCCCTCCAGGCCCACCACCGCCTCGGCCAGCTCGTGCAGGAGCTCTGCCGGCTGGCGGAGCAGCCACCACACCAGCCGCTGGGCGGTCTTCTCGCCGATTCCGGGCAGCCGGGACAGCTGCACGACGGCGCGCCGGATCGGGTCCACGGGTGGGCTCCTCGCTCGCCGGCTACAACAGGCCGGGCGGCAACATGCCGGGGGGGATGGGCAGCCCGCCCAGGAGCTCCTGCATGGCAGCGGCGGTGTGCTCGCGGGCGCGACGCAGGGCGTCGTTGGTGGCGGCGACGACGAGGTCCTCGAGCATCTCGACGTCGTCGGCCGCGTCCGGCGAGATGCTGACCTTCAGGATCTGGTTCTCGCCGTTGACGCGCACAGTCACCAGACCGCCGCCGGCGGTGCCTTCGTGCTCGGTGGCGGCCGCTTCGGCCTTCACCTTGGCCATGTTCTGCTGGAAGCCCGCGAGGAGCGGGCCGAGCTGGTCCATCATGGGAGGTCCTCGGGGAGGGAGAGGGGTTCGAGGGCGGTGAGCTCACCGCCGAGCTCGTCGAGCAGGAGCGTGATGCCGGCATCGGCGCGGGCGTGCACCCACAGCTCCTCTTCGTGTTCCTTCAGGCGAGCCGCGCGGCGCTCGGTGCGCGTGCGGCGGTGCTCGTCTTCGCGGGGCAAGGCCTCGAGCGCGGTGACGTCGAACACCTGGCGTGCCGCAGCGATCACCTTGGGGTGGCTCATCAGCTGCCGGCAGTGGTCGAGCCGGAAGTCCGTGGGGAAGCCGACCGTCAGCACACCGTCGCGGATGCCGCTGAAGACCGAGTCCTCGACGACCATGCGGATCGTCGGATCGCCCTTCAGCTCGTCGAGGAAGCTGGCGTAGCGGGCTTCGTTGTCGGTGTGGAGCGCGAGCGCAGGCGGTGCGGGTTCGGCAGGTAGCGGCTCGGGCTGCGCGGCCACCGGCTCGGGCGGCGCAGCGAGAGGCTCGGGCTCGACCGGCCGAGCTTCGACCGGTGCGGGCTGGGCGGCAGCCGGCTCGGGGTCGACCTGCGCGGGCTGGGCGGCGACGGGCTCGGGGTGTGCGGCCGCAGACGGCTCGGGCGGCGCCGGGGCGGGCGCAGCCACGGCGGGCTCCGGCCTGCTCGGCGCCTCGGCGAAGAGCGGCGCGGCCGCGTGCGGGGGTTCCGCGATGGGCTCCGCCTGCACGACCGGGGTGGGCTCGGGCTGGGACACCGCTTCCGGCCTCGGGGCGGGCGCGCTGAACGCCAGGGCCTGGCCTCGGGGCGCGTTGGGCGGCGCGGCGTGCGTGGACTGGGTGGACTGGGTGGACTGGGTGCGTTGGTCGGGACGCGGGGAGACACGCGGCGCCGAGAAGCGGCCCGACGGGCGCGGACCCCCGCCGCCACCGCCGCCCCGAGGGCCCCCGCTGCGGAGCTTCTTCTCGAGCTGCTCCAGCCGCTCGAGCAGCTTGTCGATCGGCTGCACGGGCCGCACACCGGCGAGCCGCGCCACGGCCATCTCCAGCACCAGCCGCGGCCGGGTGGAGCGGCTCACCTGGTCGTGCACCTCCAACAGGGCATCGAACCAGCGCGAGAAGACATCGACCGGCACGCCTTCACAGAGCGCGGCGAGCTGGGTGATCTCTTCTTCCGGTGCGTCGAGGTGCTTCCGGGCTTCCGGGGAGAGCACCACGAGGGCCGCGTTCCGGAGCAGCTCGAGGAGCTCTTCGGTGAACTGCGACATCTCGTAGCCGTAGTCGTGCACGGTGGCGATCGCGTCGAGGCAGCGAGCGGGGTCGCCCTCGATCAGCCCGCCGAGCATGCCGTGGAGCAGGCCGCGATCGACGAGGCCCAGGATCTCGCCGACCTCCTGGTCGCTGACCGACTCGCCGGAGAAGGCGATGACCTGGTCGAGCAGCGACTGGCTGTCGCGCATGGAGCCTTCGCCCGCGCGGGCGATGAGCCGCAGGCCCTCGTCGCTGATCGAGAGCCCTTCGGACTCCGAGATGCGCCGCAGGCGCTCCACCACGACCTTGGCGGGGATGCGCTTGAAGTCGAAGCGCTGCACCCGGGAGAGCACGGTGTCCGGGATCTTCTGCGGCTCGGTGGTGGCGAAGATGAACACCACGTGCGGCGGCGGCTCCTCCAGGGTCTTCAACAGCGCGTTGAAGGCCCCGGTGGAGAGCATGTGCACCTCGTCGATGATGTAGACGCGGTAGCTGCCGGACTGCGGGGGGTAGTGCACCGTGTCGCGCAGCTCGCGCACGTCGTTGACGGAGTTGTTCGACGCGCCGTCGATCTCCACGACATCCGGCGAGCGGCCGCCGAGCACCTCGACGCAGCTCGTGCATTCGCCGCACGGGGTGGGTGTGGGGCCCTGCTTGCAGTTCAGGCAGCGGGCCATGGTACGCGCCGCGGTGGTCTTTCCCACCCCGCGCGCGCCGGTGAACAAGAGCGCGTGGTGGATGCGCTTCAGACGCAGGGCGTTCTGCAGGGTGCGTGTGACGTGGCCCTGCCCGGCGATCTCCTCGAAGGTCGTCGGGCGCCACTTCCGGGCGATGGCCTGGTAGCTCATGCAAAAGGGGGTAACCGCACGCACCGGCCGATAGGAGGGCGCATGCGGACCATCGCTCTGTTGCGCGGCATCAACGTCGGCGGCCACAACAAGCTGCCGATGGCCGAGCTGCGCGCGCTCTGCGCCGAGCTCGGCTTCGGTGACGCCAAGACCTACATCCAGTCGGGCAACGTGGCCTTCGACGCCGAGGGCGAGGTGGCCGAGCGCCTGCGCGCGGGCATCGAGGCGCGCTTCGGCCTGCGCGTGCCCGTGGTGGTGCGCACCCGCGAGCAGGTGGCGGCGGCGATGGCGGCGAACCCGCTGCCGGTCGACGACAAGATGCTGCACCTGATCTTCCTCGACCGCGTGGTCGACGGCTCGGCGCTGGACCCGAACCGCTCCCCGGGCGACGTGTTCGAGGTTCACGGCGACGTGATCTACGTGCGCTACGGCGTCGCGAGCCACATGAGCAAGCTGACCATCGGCTGGTTCGAGAAGCAGCTGGGTTGTACAGCCACCGCAAGAAACTGGCGCACCGTGGGAAAGCTGCTCACCCTCTGAGGCCCCGCCTTCAGAGGAACATGCCCCGCTTCCCGCCCAAAGGGCCAGGGAAGCGGGAGCGTGCAGGCGGCGCCAGCCCACACCTAAGATGGGGGGTCAGCGCGCCACAGGCGCGCGTAGGGGGGCCTATGAGGGCCCCCCTTCAGAGAGCCCTACCGCTAATCACTCCCGTCGCAGTCCCAGTCCACGCCGTCCTGGGGCGGGTCGTACGCGGCCGGGCTGACGGCGCTGTCGGCGTCGTCGCAGTCCCCACCGTCCTCGCTGTAGCCGTCGCCGTCGTCGTCGGCGTGGTCGGTGCCTTCGTCGACCGATCCGTCGCAGTCGTCGTCGGCCCAGTCCTCGGACTCCGCTGCGCCCGGGTAGGTGCCCGGGTCGGTGTCGTCGCAGTCGCCGCCGTCCTCGCTGTACCCGTCGCCGTCGTCGTCCGACGCGCTCGTGTGCTCGTCGACCGCGCCGTCGCAGTCGTCGTCCGCGCCGTCGGCCTCCTCGGTGGCGCCCGGGAAGGCCGTTCCGTCCCCGTCGTCGCAGTCGCCGCCCTCGCTGCTGTAGCCGTCCAGGTCGAGGTCTTCGCCCCCGGCATCGACCACGCCGTCGCAGTCGTCGTCCACCCCGTTGCCGTCGACCTCGTCTTCGCCCGGGCTCACCTCGGCGTCCCCGTCGTGGCAGTCGCCCTGGTCCTCGTTCCAGCCGTCGCCGTCGTCGTCGTAGGCGCTCGTGCCCTCGTCCACCACCTCGTCGCAGTCCTGGTCCTCGTTGTCGGCGACCTCGCTGCCCGAGGGGTGGGTGCTCGCGTCGCCGTCGTCGCAGTCTCCGGCGCAGCTCGTGAAGCCGTCGAGGTCCACGTCGTAGGCCTGCGGGTCGCCGCCCTCGCAGTCGTTGGCCCGCAGCACGACGTCGGTGACCGAGGCCCCGTCGAGCCCGAGGCTCAGCGTGCCGCTCGCCGCCGTGTCGCCGGGCGCCGTGAACACCACCTCGAGCCCCAGGGCGCCGCCCACCTCCAGGGTCACCGGCAGGCTGGCTTCGACCTCGAACGCGGCGCTGTTGGAGCTGGCCGCCGTGAGCTGAAGCGGCATCGAGCCGTCGTTCTGCAGCGTCAAGGTGCGGCTCGCGTCGTCGCCCGCGTCCACGGCGCCGAACTCCAGCACGGTGGGCCACACGCTCGCCGCGCCCAGCACGCCCTGCCCCCGCACCTCGCGCTCGACCTGGCTCCCCGACGCATCGGAGGTGATCGTGAGCACCGCCAGGTGGTAGCCCTCGCCGCTGGGGGTGTAGCGCAGGTCGATGTACTCGGGAGTGCCCTCGCCGACCGCGTCGGGGAAGGCGATCAGCTCGAAGCTGTCGCCCTGCACGTCGAGGAGATCGATCGACGCGATGTCGACGCTGCCGCCCGCAGTGCAGTCCAGCTGGAAGCGGAAGTCCACCGCCTCGCCCACGGGCACCTGGTCCAGATCCTGGAGGCCGGGCGTGACCTCCAGCACCGCTTCTTCGGCCACCACCGTCACGTCGGACCCGCACGCACCGAGGAAGGGCAGCGCCACCAGCGCGAACGGCGCGCGACGCCGACGCCGGAGCAAGCCGAGGGCGCCGACGAGCGCGAGCCAGCCCGTGGAGCCCGCGCCGGCACAGCCGCAGGTGGACTTGCCGTCGTCGAAGGCGCCGCTGGTCACCTCGCCGGTGTCGCGTCCGCAGCCCTCGTCCACCTCGCCGTCGCAGTCGTTGTCGACCCCGTCGCACATCTCCGCGAGGCCCGGGCGGATCCAGCCGTTGCCGTCGTCGCAGTCGCCATCGGCCTCGGAGTAGCCGTCGCCGTCCACGTCCTCGGTGCCTTCGTCGACCGCGTCGTCGCAGTCGTCGTCGAGACCGTTCTCGACCTCGGTGGCCGCAGGGGACACCTCCGCGTCGCCGTCGTCGCAGTCGCCGGACTCCTCGGAGAAGCCGTCGCCGTCGTCGTCCACGTGCGCGCCCCCCTCGTCCACCAGGCCGTCGCAGTCCTCGTCCACGCCGTCGGCGGTCTCTTCGGCGTCCGGGTTCACCGACGGGTCGTCGTCCCAGCAGTCCCCTTCGTCCTCCGTCCAGCCGTCGTCGTCGTCGTCGCTCGCCGTGGTGCCCTCGTCGATCACCTCGTCGCAGTCGTCGTCCACCCCGTCGGGCTCCTCCTCGGCCCCCGGGTACACGCTGGCGTCGTCGTCGTCGCAGTCGTCGCCGTCGACGTGGTAGCCGTCGCCGTCCTCGTCGAAGGCGTCGCCGTCAACCACGCCGTCGCAGTCGTCGTCCACGCCGTTGCCGTCGATCTCGGTGGCCTCGGTCCCCACGTCCGGGTCGCCGTCGTTGCAGTCGCCCTCGTCCTCCGACGCGCCGTCCCCGTCGTCGTCGGAGCAGTCGGTGTCCTCGTCCACGACGTCGTCGCAGTCGTCGTCGACCGCGTTGCAGCTCTCGACCCCGGCCGGGCTCACGTCGGCGTTGCTGTCCGAGCAGTCGCCGCCTTGCTCGCTGAAGCCGTCGCCGTCGTCGTCGTAGACCGCCGTGCCCTCGTCCACCGTGCCGTCGCAGTCTTCGTCGGCGCCGTCGGTGGTCTCGCTCGCGCCGGTGTACACGTCGGCGTCGTTGTCGTTGCAGTCGGTGCCGCCCGCCGCGGTGCTGTCCTCGCCGTCGCCGTCGAGGTCTTCCACGTCGTCGCCGTCGCAGTCCTGGTCCACGCCATCGTAGGGCACCTCGACCGCGCCGGGGTACACCGCGCTGTCGTCGTCGTCGCAGTCGGTGGCGTCGTCGGTGTAGCCGCTGGGCTCGTCGCAGGCGTCGGTGCTCGCCGCGGCGTTGCCGTAGTCGTCGCCGTCGCCATCGAGGTACCAGGTGCTCTCGCCCGTGGCGCCGGCCTCGTCGACGTCGCTGTCGCAGTCGTCGTCGTAGCCGTTGCAGGCCTCGGTGCCGGCCGGGTTCACGGCGGCGTCGCCGTCGTCGCAGTCGGTGAAGTCGGTGACGAAGCCGCTGCCCTCGCTGCAGGCGTAGGCGGTGTCGGTGGTCGAGCCGTAGCCGTCGCCGTCCTCGTCGAGGTAGTAGGTGCTCCCGTCGGCCGGGTCCTCGTCGACCACGCTGTCGCAGTCCTCGTCCACGCTGTCGCAGGCCTCGACCGCCCCAGGATGCACGCTGGAGTCCCCGTCGTCGCAGTCGCTGTCGTCCGCCACGAAGCCCGAGGACACCGAGCAGGCGTCGCTGTCGTCGGAGGCGTCGCCGTAGCCGTCGCCGTCGTCGTCGGCGTAGACCGTCAGCTCGTCGATCGCGTCCTCGTCGACCGTGCCGTCGCAGTCGTCGTCGTCCAGATCGCAGGTCTCGTCGGCACCCGGGTAGGTGCTGCTGTCGTCGTCGTCGCAGTCGGTCCCGCCGGTGCAGGTGTCGGAGAAGACGTCGTCGCCGTCGACGTCGCACACGCCCCAGACGTAGAGGTTCTCCCAGAGCGTGAGGTTGTAGCCGGGGGTGGTGGCGTTGGCGCACCCGGCCAGGAGCACGTTCGTGTCGCCCGAGACCACCACGTCGTAGGCCGGGCGGCTGCCGGACGCACCCGCCAGGTTCTCGGCCGCCACGATGGTGTCGGCGCCGTAGTCCACGATGGCCGTGCCGCCCGAGACGGTGGACGACGACGCGATCGAGATCGAGCTCACGCCGTCGGTGAGCTGGTCGACCGCGAGGGTCGACGTGGTGGCGCAGCCGCTGCCCGAGACCGCGTCGTCCACGATGGTCATGGTGGAGCCGATGTCGGCGAGCAGGTCGTTGACCGTGTCGTTGTCGGTGCCGTAGCCCGTGGGGGGCGTGGCCCAGTCGCCGGTGACCACGAGGCGGCCGCCGCCCTGCACGAAGGTCTGGAGCGCCGCGGACTGGGACGCGGAGAACGCCGCCCCCGGGATGAGGAAGATCGCGAGCTTGACGCCGGTGTAGTTGGTCGGCCAGGTGGTGGACGACGACGAGAACACGTCGGCCCCCACGTCGGTGAGCGCGTCCTCCACGTCGGCAACGGCGGCTCCGAGCGCGTAGCCGGGACCGTTGTTGTAGTAGAGGTAGACGTCCTGCGCGGCGGCGGGAGCGGCGAGGGCGAGGAGCAGCGTCATGGCGGCAGGCTACCGCGTGGCTGCGGCGGGCCGGCGCGGAATCCCGGTCCGCGGAACCCGCAGCTTCGTGCGCACCGAGCCGGGAAGGCCGCGGCCGCTCCACGGGTCCCGGTGCCAGGAGCTCCCGATGACCCTCGCCTGGCTGTCCCTCGTCCTCGCCGACGAGCCCACCGCGCCCGCCCCCCTCGTGTTCGCGCCCGTCGTGGTGCAGGGCGAGGTCCAGGAGCCGCAGATCGAGCTGGTGACCGCCCGGCTCCCCACCCACGGCACCGCGGAGCAGGAGCGCCACGACGCGGTCGTGCGCGGGCTCGCTGGGGTGGCTGCGCTGAAGTAGGGCCGAGCTACCGCTCGTTCATCGTCTTGCCGTCGGTCACGACCGCCGTGCTGTCGGCCTCGACCCCCGGGTCGACGCCCAGCACCTCGGCGCTCGCGAGCGCCGCGTGGTTGCCGAGCAGCCAGCCCTCGATGGTGGGCTCGAGCTCCGGCGCGTTGTTGAGCATCTTCGAGCCGCTGCCGGCCGCCGTGAGCACCTCGAGGTGGTGCGGACCGCGCGCGCTGCCGTCGAGCACCAGCGAGCTCTTGGCGGCATAGGTGTCGTTGTCGCTCACCACGATGAGCATCGGCCGGTCCCCGTAGCTGGTGACCGCCTCGGCCACCGCCACCCCCTCGAGCTCCAGTCCCGGAGAGAGCAGGACCAGGTTCTCGATGGCGTCGTCGCGGGAGGCGACGAGGGTGGCCAGGTTGGCGCCCACGCCGGCGCCGACGATCGACACCACCAGGCCCTGCTTCTGCAGGTGCAGCACGGCCGCGCGGACGTCTTCGGTCATGGCGGCGTAGTCGTCGTCGTCGAGCTCGGGTCGGTCCTCGCCCTCGGGGATGTTGTCGCCGTGACCGCGCAGGTCGACCGCGAGGGTGGTGAGGCCGGCCCGGTTCAGGCGCGCGGTGAGGAAGCGCCAGTCGGCGGCCTTGCGCTTGGCCATGTGCACCAGGACGACGCCGCGCTCGGCACCGGGGACCGCTTCGTAGTCGGCCGCGAGCGCCGTGCCGTCGGAGCTCTCCAGCGTGAGGTCCGCGGCGGAGGCGAGCCCGATGAGCAGCGAAAGGAACATGAGGCCGACCCTCCGTGAAGAGCCGAGAGCCTACACCAGCCCATTCAGCTGGCGGAGCAGCCAGGCGAGGTCCACGCCGTAGCCGAAGGCGGCCTCCTCCAGCGTTTCGTCCGCGCCGACCGAGCAGGCGTCGCAGGCCGGGAGACCGAGGCCGGCGAAGACCTCCCGCACCCCGGGGTGACGCGCCCAGGCCGCATGGATGGTGGTCCGCGGGGTCACGGGCGTGCGCGCGACCAGCACCCGCTCGAGGCGCACCAGCACGGCGTCGAGGTCGGCGATCGCGCGGCGCGCCGTAGCGAGGGTAGCGTCGAGCTCAGCGAGGGCCACACCGCCACGGTAACCGTCGCGCGGTGATCGTCGTGCGAAGATGGCGCGCGATGCTGCTGTCGATCCTGGCCTCCCTCACCGCCACCGCGGCTCCTCTGGTGCTGCACGAGGCGTCTGTCGGCCCCGCGCTCGCGGTCCGTGGGGTGGCGCGCATCGCCGAGGTCGACGAACAGGATCTCGCGGTCAGCACCCTGCCGAGCCTGCTCGCCGACGCGGCCCCCCTGCTGGCCGGCGACGGCGAGCTGCGCCCCTGCACGGGCGAGCCGACCAGCCACGAAGCCCTGGGTGTGGCCATCGACGAGGCGGCGGGCGCGCTCGACTACGCCGAATACGCCCAGGCCCGCGCCGTGCTGGACACCGCCCTGGCCAGCCTGCCCTGCCTGTTCGAGCCCCTCCAGCCCGAGCTCGTTGCCCGGGCCTGGTACCTCCACGGGATGGCCTGGCTCGGCGAAGGCGACAAGCCCAAGGCCTGGAGCGACTTCGGCCGCACCTGGCACTACGACCAGGGGCTGGACTGGGACGACACCTACCCGCCGGACGGCAAGGCGACCTTCGAGGCCGCGCGCGCCGAACAGGCCGCCACCGACACCACCCGCCTCGAGGTGCTCCCCCCGGGCACCCTGGTGGTGAACGGCGAGACCGTGCGGGCCGCCGAGGTGCTGGACCTGCGCCCCGGGCGTCACGTGTTGCAGACCCCCGAGAGCTACACCACCGCGCTCCTCGACCTGCCCCCCGGAGCCGAAGCGGAGCTGTTGCTGCCGTGGGAGCTGGACGATCGCAGCCTGACCTCGGTCGCCACGAGCGACACCCAGGCGCTCCTGGCGTGGGCCTTGTCCGGGCGCGGGCACGACACCGTGTACGTCTACCTGCCCGACCGGCCGCTCTGGACGCTGGACACGACCACGGGCACGTGGACCCCGCTGAGCGTGGCGATCTCCGAGGTCCCACCCCCCGTGTACTCCGTCCGCAACACGGTGAGGTCGGCGAGCTTCGCCACCACCGGTGCCGGCCTGCTGCTGACCGGGGTCGCGCTGTGGCGTGGCAGCGTGGCGGCCGAACGGGGCAACGCCGCCACCGACGACGTGAGCTACAACGCCGCCGCACGCGCCCACGAGCGCTGGTTCTACACCTACCTGGGCGGGCTCGGCGTGACCGGCGCCGGCGTGCTCGGCTTCAGCGCGTCGTTCGTGCTTCCGGAGTAGAGTCTGCGGGTGACCGACGTCCGCGAGACGCCGCAGCTCGGCACGAGCCGCTACCGCCTGCTCTCCGTGCTGGGCGAAGGCGCGATGGCAACCGTGTACCGCGCCCGCGACGAGGTGCTGGGCGTGGACCGCGCGATCAAGGTCATGGCCGAGAAGATGGTGCGCAACCACGAAGCCCGGGAGCGGTTCCTGAACGAGGCGCGGGTCATGGCCACCCTGGCGCACCCCAACGTGGTGCGGGTGGTCGACGCCCAGCTCGAGGGCGACACCCCCTACCTCGTGATGGAGCTCATCCCAGGCGGCAGCCTGGACCTGCACGTGGACCATGCGGAGCGCGTGCATCCCGCGATCGCCATCCGCCTGGTCCGCGACGTGCTCGCCGGGCTCGCCGCCGCCCACGACCAGGGCGTGGTGCACCGCGACGTGAAGCCCCAGAACGTGCTGATGACGCTCGGGGGCAAGGCCAAGGTCACCGACTTCGGCGTGGCGCACGTCGCCGATGGCAAGCGGGGGCTCACCCGCACGGGCACGAGCCTCGGCACCCTGGCCTACCTCGCTCCCGAGCAGCGGCAGGACGCCAGCACCGCCGACCACCGCGCCGACATCTACGCGGCCGGCGCCACGCTCTACCACCTCGTCACCGGCCGCGAGCCCTTCGACCTCTACTCCACCGATCGACGGGACCAGACCTACAAGGGCATCTCGACCAAGCTGGCCCAGGTCATCGCCAAGGCGTGCGCCTACGAGCCGGCGGAGCGCTTCGACACCGCGCAGGCCATGGCGGTCGCCCTGGACCAGGTGAGCTGGTCGATCCCCCGCAAGCGCGGCGCTCGGGAAGCCATGCTGGCCTGGGCCGCGACCATCGCCGCCCAGCAGGCCGAGGCCGAGAGCCTTCCGCCCCCACGGGCCGAGGGCCTCACCACCCCGCCGGCGTGGGGTTGGGATGCGGAAGGAGGCGAACCCGAGCCCGTCGTCGAGCCCGACCCGGCCGAGGGCACCCTCGGCCCGGTGGACCCGGGGCTGCCCCCATGGGTGGCCGTGATCGCGGGTGGCCTGCTCTCCCTCGCCCTGGCCGGAGCGGCCTTGTTGTTGCTGGTGCTCCAGCCGTGGAACCGCGCCGAGCCGCCCCCGGAGCCGGAGCGGGTCGGGCTGGTCGAAGCGCTCGAGAACCCCACCGCACCCGAGGTCGAGCTGCCGGAGCCCCAGGCTGCAGAGCCGGTGATCGAGGCGCCGCCGAAAGAGCCGGTGGAGCCCATCGCGACCGCCAGGCCCACCGAGCGGGCGCCCGCGGTGCCGGTGCACACCGAGGCTCCGCGGATCACGCACACGCCGCCCCCGGAGCCGGAACCCGAGCCCGTGCCAGAGCCCGAAGCCACCGCTACGGTCACCAGCTACCTGAACAGCCGCCCCTGGAGCCGCGTGGCGCTCGACGGCGTCGAGGTGGGCCGCACGGTGTACAAGGCCGACCTCCCCTCGGGAGCGCACCGCCTCGCCCTGACCACCGGAGACGGCCGCACCCACGAGGCCACGATCACCGTCACGGCAGGTGAGAGCCTGCGCTACTGCTGGGACTTCGACCTCGGCGGCCCCTGCGTCCGTTGACACCGCTATCGCCGGGGTTAGGAACGCCGTCTCTCGGCCTCTGGCCGAACGTTCTTTGATGGTTGGCATGACTGCGACCGAGCGCTTCATGGAGCTGGCACTGGACCAGGCCCGGCGCGCGGCGGAGCTCGGCGAGGTGCCCGTGGGGGCCATCGTCGTGCGGGACGGCCAGGTTCTGGCCGCTGCCCACAACCGCCGCGAGCTGGATCAGGACCCCACCGCCCACGCCGAGATCCTCGCCCTGCGCGAGGCCTCCCGGAAGGTGGGCAGCTGGCGCCTCGAGCGCTGTGAGCTGTACGTGACCCTCGAGCCCTGTGCCATGTGCACCGGGGCCCTGCTCCTCGCCCGGATCGAGCGCTGCCTCTACGGCGCCACCGACCCCAAGGGCGGCTACCTCGGCACGGTGGGCGACCTCTCGGACGTCCCCGAGCTGAACCACACCCTCGAGGTGGTGCCGGGCGTGCGGGGCGACGAGAGCGCTCAGCTCCTGAAGGGCTTCTTCCGAAGCCTCCGATCGCGCAAGCCGACCCCATGATCTCGAACAGGATGCGGAGGGGTGGCCGAGTGGACGAAGGCGGTAGATTCGAAATCTATTGACGGTTTGCGCCGTCCGGGGGTTCGAATCCCCCCTCCTCCGCCATCCTGTTCTCAACGCCGCGCGGCGGTGGACACCTGGAGAGGTGACCGAGTGGACGAAGGTGCACGACTGGAAATCGTGTGTAGGGCAACCTACCGAGGGTTCGAATCCCTCTCTCTCCGCCACCGCCGCGTAGCTGTCCTTCGTCGCGCGCAGCGGTGATGGTCGGGCCCCTCTGACTCGAGCCCGTGAACCCCGCCAGGCCCGGAAGGGAGCAACGGTAGACGGTCACTCGAGGGCAGGGGGTCACCCGGCCATCTCCCCTGCGCGCGGCGTCGCCGCGGCCCTGCCGTGGCACACTCCCGCCATGTTCACCCTCCCCGTGGCGCTGACCCTCGGCCTCGCCTGCAAGCACGTCGAGGTCACGGTCAGCCCCACCCCAGGGTCCGACCTCTCCGCCATCGTGAGCTGGCAGACCCCTGGCGACGTCGAAGCCTGGGTGGAGTTCGGCGAAGGCGCCCTCACCCACCGCACCACCGCGGTCTCCACCGGCGCCGACCACGCGCTCGTGGTGCTGGGCATGAAGGCCGAGCGCACCTACGCCCTCCAGGCCGTCTGGGACGACGACGGCAAGGAGCGACGCAGCGATCTGCTGGAGTACACGACCGGGGAGCTGCCCTACGACTGGCTCGTGGGCGACGTCGACGTGCTCGACGAAGACGCGATGCAGCCTGGCTGGACGCTCGTGAACACCCACGTGGGCACCATCACCCCCGTGGTGGCCGCGATGTACGACACCGACGGCGAGCCGGTCTGGATCTACACCGGCGGCGACGACGGGCGCGCAGACCTGCAGCTCACGCTGGTCGACGACACCGTGCTGATGGGCCCGGGCGTCCCGGCGGGCGAGGCCGTGCGGCGGGTGGCGCTCGACGGCACCACGGTGTGGGAGGGCTTCACCCAGGCCGGCGAGCGCGACCAGATCGGGCTCGTCGCCGGCCAGTACCACAACGTGCTGGAGTGGCTGGGCGACGACGAGATCGCGACCGTGAAGGCCATCGAGTACGACGACGCGCTGGCGGACGTGGTGGAGATCCACGACCTCGACGGCAACCTGGTGTGGAGCTGGGACTTCACCGACCACGTCGACTTCAGCGACGAGCAGCCGTCGTTCAACATGTGGTGGACCCACGCCAACAGCGTGTCCCAGCGCGAGGGCAAGGTGTACGTGAACAGCTGGTCGCTGGAGCGGCAGTTCTGCATCGACCGCGCCAGCGGTGAGCTGGACTGGACCCTCGGTGGGAATGCCGACTTCAACGTAGCGGGGCTCGCAGCCGACGTCTTCACAGGCCCTGCCCACAGCTTCGAGGCGCTGGGGGGCGATCGCTTCCTGGCCTACGACAACGGCAGCACGCAGCGGGGGTCTCGGGCGGTGGAGTACGCGCTCGACCTCGACGCCATGACCGCCGAGGTGGCATGGGCCTACCCGGGTGACTTCTCCGACGCGGAGACCTGGTACAACCAGAGCCAGGGCGATGCGGACCGCCTCGACAACGGCAACACACTCATCTCGGCCGGCAACGCCGGGGCCGGCGAGGACGCCAGCCGCCTGTTGGAGGTCACCCCCGACGGTGAGCTGGCGTGGCGCTTCTGGTTCCACGCCTCCGAAGAGGCGCTGGCCGGGGCCTACCAGGTGGAGCGCATCCCCGCCTTCTCCGAGCCGCTGTGATCGCCTGGCTCGCGGCGTGTGCGGTGTCGGAGGCACCTCCGGCTCTGCCCGAGGCGCCCTTCGTCAGCGGCGAAGCCGCAGCGTTGAGCGAGCTGGTGGCCCAGCTGGCCTTCCTGGAGGACGCGCCGGCAGCGGCGCTGTCGGGATCGCTGCCCGCCCAGCTGGCCGGCTGCCAGCGCACCCACGGCTGGTCCACGTGGTCGTGCGACGAGCCCGGCAGCGCCGAGGCGGCCCGCGGCGATGCGGCGCTGCTCGTGGGGCTCCCGCTCGGTGAGGGCCTCGTGCTGGCGCGCGGCGGCCCGAACCCCGGTGGCGCCCGGTTCGACCTGGAGCTCTTCGAGCCAACCGGGTTCGGGTCGTTCCTCCGTGCCGCGGAAGACGGTCCAGGCGCGAGCGTGCTGGAACCCGAGGGCGCGTTCCTGCACGCCCGGGGACGGACCGCGGAGCTCGATCTCGCCGCGCTGGTTCCGGAGGGCAGCCAGGCCGACGAGCTGTTCGGCCTGCGGAGCGAGCTGTTCTCGGCGACCGTGCTCGACGGCACCTGGGAGCTGGCGGCCTGGCCACCCGAGGGTGTGAACCCGGCTCCCCGGGCCGCGGTGGCGCTGGGCGTGCGCGACCCCGACCTGGCCGCCCGGGCGGTGGGCGCGATGCTCGACGAGCTCGTCGGGCGCTGGCCAGCCCTGAGCCCCACCCCCTTCGTGGCCGAAGGGGGCTCGGGCGGCTGCCTGCTGGACGTCAACCTCCTGCCCGAGCTCGCACCCTGCTGGCTCGTGACCGACCGCGCGGTGGTCGTCGGCTGGAACGAGGCCAGCGTGCGCCTGGGCAGCGCGCCGGTCCCCACCCTGGTCGTGGACTTCGTCGCCCTCGCGGGCTCCGACGCGCTGCTCCACGCCGCGCTCGAGCCCGACGTGCCGCACCAGCCCCTCGCCTACCCCTGGGAGCGCTTGACGGTGGATCTGGGCTGGGGCGAGGGCCGCACCGTGGGCACGCTGGTGCTGCGGTGAGGCGCTGGCTGCTCGCAGGACTCCTCGTGGCCTCCGGTGCCCTGGGCCTCCGGGCGTGGCAGCAGGTGGCGGCGCTGGAGGCCGACGCGGCGGTCTGCGACGCGCTCCGGGCGGGCGACCTCGCCACGGCGGCGGCCCAGACCCCGAGCGGCGACACCGGTCGCAGCTGCCGGGCGCTGGCCCTGTTCGCGTTGGGCGAGACCGAGGTGGCGGCCGCCGAAGCCGCTGCCCTGGATCGGGACGGCGTGCCCCTTCCACCGCCGCTCGCGATCGCGCTGCTCCACACCCGCCAGCGGGAGGGCCACGCGGCCGCCGCAGCGGACCTCGCCCGACGCGCAGCCGCGGCGGCCCCTACCCACCCCGAGCTCATGCTCCAGGAGCTGCAGCTCCGCCTGGCGGTGGAGCCCGAGGGGCAGGTGCTCGACGACCTCGGTGCGCGGGTGGACGCGGGCACCGGGCTGCGCCGGCTGTTGGTGGCCGACGCGTGGAACGACCGCTTCGAGCCCCACAAGGCGCTCGCGCTGCTCGGCGCGGAGCCCTCCGGCATCCCGCCCGAACGGATCGGACTCTGGTACCGCGCGCGCCTGCAGGCCCAGGTCTGGGCGAACGACGTGCCCGGTGCGCGCGCCACGGCCAGCGCCTGGCGTGAGGCGGGCGAAGACCCGCGGGTGGTGGCCGCCTTCTACGCCATCGGGGTGAGCCAGGGGCTGCAGGACCCCGACCCGGGGCCGGTCGCCCTGCTGGCCGCGGCGGCGCCGGCCTCGGAGGCGCTCGGACGCCCCGACCTGAGCGCCTACCTCTACACGCGGTGGATCGGGCACCTGGTCAACACCGGCGCCACCGACGCCGCGCTCGCGGTCTACGACGGGCTGGGAGGTCGGCTCGAGCTGCCCAGCATCTCGCGGCAGGCCATCGAGCGCCTGGAGGTCACCCTCGACGAGGACACCGGCCCCACGGTGGGGCTGCGCTTCCTCGTGCCCGGCGCGGGGCAGGTGCTGCTCGCCGGCGACACCCTGGACGCTCCCTGGGTGGCGCACGCCGTGGGCGGCCCGACCGTGGTGGAGGTGCCCTGGACCCCGCTGCCCCAGCGCTGGGTGTTCCGGGACGGCTCGGGGGTGAGGGCGTCGGGCACCCTCTGGCCGCCGCGAACCGGTGTGGTGGACGTGGACGTGACCGCCCGGGCCCCGGCGCCCGAGCAGCGCTTCGCCCGCACGGGCCGTGCTGGGGACGGTCGGCGCAAGCTGCTCACCGTCATCCTCGACTGCGCCGACTGGCGCCTGGCCGGCTACCTCCGCGCCCGAGGTGAGCTCCCCGTGCTCGACGCGATGATCGCCGTCGGGTGGTCCGGCGTGCTCCGCAGCGATCCGCCCTTCACGGCGGCCGCGATGCGCGCCCTGGTGTACCCGCAGACCGACCGCCAGGTCACCACCGCGTCCCACCTCCACGAGCTGGGCATGGAGCTGGCGGGCCTGGCCGACGTCGGGGTGAACCCCTTCGACGCGCTCGGAGCGGTCCTTCCTTTCACCCCCGATCTGTTCGGCACCCTGGGGGCCGGCGAGCTGAGCGCGGGCAACATGCTCTTCTCGCACGGGGCCGTCGAGGCGGGCCGCCACGCGGAGCTGGTGGGGCCCGGCGGTCGGCGCAGCACGCTGCCGGCCCTCGCCGCGGAGCGACCGCTCACCGCGACCGAGGCCGAGCGCTTCGAGCCCTGGCTCGGCAGCGTGGGCGACCGCTACACCGAGGGCCACGTGCGCCTGATCGCCTCGGAGCTCGACGCGCTGACCACCTTCGCCACGTCGGAGACGCCGGACGTGATGGTGCTCCGGGTGGAGCCGCTCGACCTGCTCACCCACGCCCTCTACAGCGACACCTCCGAGGTCGGCCAGGACGACGGCCAGAAGCTCCTCTACGAGGTGTACCGCTACGTGGACGAGCGCCTGGGCGAGGTCTGGAACGCCCTGGACGACGACGACGTGCTGCTGATCGTCAGCGACCACGGCATCCGGGTGGCGATGCAACACGACCCCGCCGCGCTGCTGGTGGCGGTGGGCGACGGCGTGCCCCACGGGCGCGCCGAGGGAGAGCCGGCGTTCACCGGCCTGGCGCGGGCGGTGGCCGACCTGGCGGGGGTGCCCACGGACTGGCCAGCGACGGGCGTGGCGCCGTGGGCGGAGTGAGGGCACGCGACTACTTTTCCACCGCGGTGGAGAAGTAGGGGCTCGTCCACCCACGTGGCGCTCACCACGCAGGACCACCCGCCGCCGACAAGAAGTCGGATCCCTCTGCGACGTTGCCGCCATGGCTGGACGACCGCCCCAGGAGTCCCCATGTTCGTCAGCCTGCTGCTCGCCTGCGCCCCCAGCCCGGAGGACACGGCCGCGGCCACCGACACCCAGGAGCCCATCTGCGGGTCCGCCGAGGGCATCGGCTACGTGGCGCCGACGCTGCCGAACGTGATGCTCGCCGTGGACCGCTCGCGCTCGATGGCCGACGACGGCAAGTGGCAGTCGCTGTTGGCGATGACGCCCTACCTGGAGGCCGTGGAGGCCTCGAGCAACCTCGGGCTCACCCTCTACCCGGCCGAGAGCGACTGCGACGCGACGATCGCGGTGCCGGTGTCCAGCGACGACGACGCGGACCTGGCCATCGCCGACGCCCTCTCGTCGTCCAGCCCCGGCGGTGGCACCCCCATCGCCGCGGCCCTGAGGCTGATCCGCCAGGAAGGCGGGATGCAGGACGCCGACCGCGACAACGTCGTGGTCCTGGTCACCGATGGGATGCCCAGCTGCCTCGGAGACGCGGTCGAGGAGGCGGAGGCGCTCGCCACCGCGGAGGTGCCGATCAAGCTGCACGTGCTGGGCCTCGGCAACGGCGCCGACCAGAACCAGCTCTCCGAGCTCGCCGAAGCCGCCGAGCCGAGCACCGGACCCGACAACCTCTACATGGCCGAGGACGTCGAGGACCTGCTCGGCCGCCTCGACCACATCGCCGCCGCCCTCTCCCCCTGCACCTACGCGCTCGAGGAGACGGTGGTGGCCGACACCCTCCAGGTCACCGTCGCCGGCGAGCGGCTCTCCGAGTGCGAGGAAGCCGACTGCGTCGAGGGTTACGCCTACGACCAGGACGCGGCGTCCGTCACCCTCGCCGCGGTCTCCTGCCGCGCGGCGCTCGAGAACGGCTGTCCCGACGTGGTCTTCGACGGGGAGGTCCTGTGAGGCTCGCCGTCCCCCTCCTGGTCGCCCTCACCGCGTGCGGCCCGGTCGAGACGTCCGAGCTCTCGTCCACGACCTGCGTCGACGCGGCCACCGCAGAGCGCATCGCCTCGTCCACGGAGACCGGGCTCTTGGTGGGCGCCATCGCCGCACCATCGGGGGCGGTGCCGGTCTCCGGGGCCCTGGTGGAGGTGACCGGCGCCGACCAGCAGGCCACGGCCAGCGGCGCCGGAGGCTGCTTCGAGCTCGAACTCCCCTATGGCGCCTACGAGATCGCTGTCGAGAAGGGCCGCTACGCGGCGACGGCGAGCAGCGACGTGCTCGCCGGGCAGGTCATCGACCTCGGCACCGTGCCGCTGGACGCCGGTGACCTCGCCATCGCGGTGGTCTACGGCGACTACGACGACGTCGGCGAGCTGCTCGTCGACCTGGGGCTCGACACCGACCTCTTCATGGCGCCCGACGACCTCTACGGCGACCCGCAGGTGCTGGGCGCCTACGACGCGGTGTTCGCGAACTGCGGCAGCGCGGCGTCGACCCGCAACGACACGGCCTACACCGAGGCACAGACCGCCCACGTGGAGGCCTGGATCGAGGCCGGCGGCACCCTCTATGCATCGGACTGGGAGGTCGAGCTGTTCGCGGCCGCCGTGCCCGACGCCGTCGTGCTGGAGGATCCCGTGCTGGACGGTCCCGTCGGCACCGTCGCGGCGACGCTGCACGACCGGAACATCCAGGCCCTCGTCGGCAGCGACACCACCGACATCCACTTCGAGCTCCCCGGCTGGGCGCTGGTGGACCGGACGCTGGACGCGACCCCGATGGTCACGGCCGAGGTCGACGGCCAGGAACGCCCCCTCGCGGTGATGCACTGGCCCGGCGAGGGCCGCGCCGTCTTCACCAGCTTCCACAACTCCGAGCAGCTGAGCGACGCGATGCGCGCGATCCTCTACGAGCTGCTCCTGGTTCTGTAGGCTGGGCCCGATGGCCACACTGCCCGACGCCGCGCTGCTCGCCGCCGCCTGTGAAGGCGACGACGTGGCCTGGCACCGCCTGCACACCACCTGGGCCCCGGTGGTGCTCGGCTGGTGCGTGTACCTGGGAGGGGGACGCATCGACGCCGACGAAGCGGCCCGGGACGTCTTCTTCCGGCTCTGGAGGACGATCCAGCGCATCGATCCGCCCGCGGCCTTCAAGAGCTACCTCTACGGGATGACCCGCCGCGTCGTCTCGGAGCACCGACGGAAGGCCTGGGTGCGGAAGTGGACGGGCTCCGCCGTGCCCGACCGGCCGGACCCCCACGCCGGCCCCGAGCGCGACACCGCCGCTCGCCGGCTCGCGCTGCAGGCCCAGGAGGCCCTGGACTCCCTGCGCGCCAGCGACCGCGAGATCCTCGTGGCCTGCGATGTGCTCGGCCACACCACGGCCGAGGCCGCCGATCTGCTCGACCTCTCCCCGAACACCGCCAAGAGCCGCCTGAGCCGGGCGCGGGGCCGCTTCGACGCCGCCGCACGCCGCCGCGGCCTCACCGCCAAGGACGTGGTCCATGCCTGATCCTCGCCTGCAGACCCTGCGCGACGAGCTCGCGCCCCACTCCGCCCGGGTCGACGCCCTGGTGCGGGACCTCGACCGCCAGCGCCGGGAACGCGTGCCGAGCCGGGGCTGGGTGCTCCCCACCGCCCTCGCCGTGGCAGCCTGCGCCGTGGTCGTCGGGCTCCTCCCCCGCGAGCAGGACGGCCTCGGCTTCCGCGGCGTGGAACCCATCCCCGCCGAGGCCGGCGCGGCCGACGTGCAGCTCCGACTGGCCGTGGAGCGCGAGGGCCAGGTCGTGTCGCTGGAGCGGGGCGACGAGGTCGTGGTCGGCGACCGCGTCTTCTTCCGCCTCTCGGTGGACGGCCCCTCGACCGTGACCGTGTGGGTCGACGGCCCCGACCTCCGGGAGGCTCTCGGCAGCCAGGACTTCGCCGGCGCGGCCTCGGACGACCTCCGCGGCGCGGCCGGCCTCCAGGCATGGCGCTTCGACATCCCCGGCCGCTACGTCTTCCAGGCCTCGAGCACCGGCGACGGGAGCTGCGCCCCGCCCACCTGCAGCGAGCGGATCGTGGACGTCCGGTAGCCAGACGAAAAGGCCGGATCCTCTCCGGGACCTGCGGCCATGGCGGGGTGGAACCCATCCAGGAGCCCAGCATGACCGTCCTGTTCGCCCTGCTCGCCACCGCCCAGGCCACCGAGCCGACCGACCGCGCCAGCTCGCAGGCGCACGTGGTCCACCTCCACGGGGTCCGCCTCGGCTATGCCTACGTGAACACGCCCGAGGCCGACCTGAAGGTCGCCGAGGCGTCCGGCCTCGAGGTAAACCCGAACTACGCGCTCATCGGCTACGAGCTGAACCAGCGCATCGACGGCGGCAGCTGGCTGAACCTGCTCTTCGTGCAGAACGTGATGCTCGCCGGCATGAACCAGTCGATGGTGCGACCCCAGCTCAACACTCTGGTCGGCTTCGACGTCGAGACCCTCGCCGAGCTCGGCGTCGGCGTGAACTGGAACCCGCTCGACCCGCACGGCCGCCCCATCCACCTCGTCACCGCCGTGGGCGCGACCCCGCTGGTGGGCCACATGAACGTGCCCATCCACGTGACCTGGATCCCGGACCTGGAGGACTACTGGCGCTTCGGCGTTACCCTGGGGGTGAACTGGGGCGAAGGCTGAGCATGTTCGCGTCCGCGGCCATCGGCATCGCGCTCGCCGCCCCCCGAGGGGCCGAGTCCGCCCCGGCGCCCGCCGGGCTGGAGGAGGCGTACGCCCGCCGCGTCGCGATGATCGTCGGCATCGACGGCTACCCGGACGACCCCGCGGTGCCCGACCTCCGCTACGCCGAGCAGGACGCACGGGACATCGCCGCCGTGCTCCGGGACCCGGACGCGGGGGCCTTCGACCACACCATCGAGCTCATCGGCGGCTACGTCAGCCAGCAGGCCTTCTGGAACAGCCTCGAGGCGGCCACCGCCACCCTGCAGCGCGAGGACACCTTCGTGCTCTACTTCGCTGGCCACGGCACGCTCGAGCTGACCCCCGACGGCACGCAGCTCTACCTGCTCGCGAGCGATGGCGTGCTCGACGACCCCTCGAGGACCGGGATCTCGCTCGCGGACGTCGAGGACTTCGTCGAGCGCCTCCCGGCCCGCCAGCGGGTGATGGTCGTCGACGCCTGCCACTCGGTGGCCGAGGACGCGCGCTCGGCGCTGACCCGCCAGACCGAGGAGCTCCTCGCCAGCTTCCGCGGGGTGGTGCCCTCGCCGAAGGCGCGGGACGTGAGCGCCAGCGAGGTCTTCCTCTACGCGGCAGCCCACAGCCAGCCCGCCCAGGAGGACCCCGAGCTCGAGAACGGCGTCTACACGCACTTCCTCGTCCGCGGGCTCCAGGGCGAGGCCGACGAGAACGCCGACGGACTCGTCGAGGTCATGGAGCTCCACGCCTGGGTCGCGGCGAAGACCGAGGCCCACACCGGCGGCCTGCAGATCCCCCAGGTGCAGGCCCGGACCGTCGGCCGCGAGGTCATCTTCCTCGCCGGCGACAAGGCGCTCCGGGCCGGGGCGGAGGAGGTCTACCGCCGCCGCCTGGAGGCCATGGAGCCCCAGGCCCTGGAGGGCGCCCGGGGCGGCGACGCCACGCGGACGATGGACCCGGTGGAGCCGCCTCCCCCCGAGCGCACCGGCCGCTTCCGGCTGGTGCCCTTCCATGGCCTCCGTGTCGGCTACGCCTACGTGAACACCCCGGCCGCGGTGCTCGCGGCCGCGAACGCCGCCGGTGTCGAGGTGAACCCGAACTACCTGCTGCTGGGCTACGAGCTGAACCAGCGGCTGGACGGCGGGGGGTGGCTGAACCTGCTCCTGATCGAGAACGTGCTCGTCGCAGGCCTGAACCAGA
>Ga0114932_10000244_pt1 | contig 64668 bp, 56 predicted proteins | sample 2SBtaG_2_FD_87286 | JGI IMG/M metagenome (GOLD analysis project Ga0114932, IMG submission 87286) | Deep subsurface microbial communities from Kolumbo volcano to uncover new lineages of life (NeLLi) - 2SBTROV12_ACTIVE470 metaG | ecosystem: Environmental > Aquatic > Marine > Volcanic ...
ACGTTCATGTAGACCTCGACGATGCGCCGCTTGGACCACAACAGTTCGACCATCAGGGTTGTCTCGGCCTCCAGCACTTTGCGCAACCAGCTTCGGTTCGGCCACAGAAACACGTTTTTCGCCACCTGCTGCGAGATGGTCGAGGCCCCGCGCAACCGCCCGCTGCCGCTGGTGACGACCGACCGGATCGCGGCCAGATCGAAACCCCAATGCTCGCAGAAATTGGCGTCCTCGGCCGCGACCACCGAACGCGCCACATGGGCCGACACGTCTTCCAGCGGCACCCACTGCCGGCGGACCTCGCCCAACCGCCGCGCCTCGTGCAGCATGTAAAAATTTGTCGGAGGGTTCACGAAGGCAAACACCAGCACCAGCAGCGCCTGAATTCCCAGCACAGACCAGAAAATGCGCGCCGCAATCCGCACCGTTCGGCGCAGCCAGACGAACAGCTTGCGCGGTTTCCGTTTGCCGCGCCGACGTTTTGCGCCCGGTGCCGGTTGCTTTTTCCCTTGTGCCACGCACCAACCTATAGGGGCCGGACGGCGAATAGAAAAGGTGCCGCAGCGACCGTCGCGATGCGCGTCAGGCGCGTCGGCTCTTTTCCCCGGTTTCCGTCAGCGGATGCGCCAGATTCGCCACCATCTCGCGCGGGCAGATTTGCAGGAAATTGCCCCGCTCTTCGGCCCAGTATTGCAGGATATCGCGGGCTTTCGCGCTTTGGGTTTCCTCCAGATGCGCCGCGATCAACGCACGCAACAGCCCCTGCCAGTGCGGCGTTGCCACGGGGCCGACGACCAGGGTTTCGTGGTTGATATGGTCCGACGCCGTGCCGTGCGGATCATGGATATAGGCCATGCCGCCGGTCATGCCCGCGCCGAAATTCGTACCGATGCCGCCCAGGATCACCGCCGTGCCGCCGGTCATGTATTCGCAGCCGTTCGACCCGCAGCCCTCGACCACAACTTCCGCGCCCGAGTTGCGCACCGCGAACCTTTCGCCCGCACGGCCGTTCGCAAACAACCGGCCCGCCGTCGCGCCGTACAGCACGGTGTTGCCGATGATCGTGTTGTCCGCCGCCACCAGCGGCGACGACAGCGGCGGGCGTACCACGATCACGCCACCCGACAATCCCTTGCCGACGTAATCATTTGCGTCACCGGATACCTCCAGCTTCAGCCCCGGCGCCGCGAACGCCCCCAGCGATTGCCCGGCCGACCCCGTCAGCTTGATCGTCAGGTGGTCTGCCTGCAGATCGTTCCGCATGCCGAACCGGCGCACGATATGGCTGGAAACCCGCGCGCCGATGGTGCGGTGGGTGTTCTGCACGGCATAGGACAACTGCATCTTTTCGCCGTCCCGAAAGAAGGGTTGCGCGTCGTTCACGATGTCCGCGTCCAGCGTGTCAGGGACGGTCTGCCGAGGTTTGGCGCGGTCGTACCGGATCGAGTGGTCCTCGTCCACGGTGACCAGCATCGGGTTGAGATCGAGGTCGTCCAGATGCGCCGATCCCCGGCTGACCTGGGTCAGCAGATCGGCGCGCCCGATCACCTCGTCCAGCGATCTTGCGCCGATGGCGGCCAGGATTTCCCGCACTTCCTGCGCGTAGAACGTGATCAGGTTCACCACCTTGTCCGCCGTGCCGGTGAACTTGGCGCGCAGCCGCTCGTCCTGCACGCAGACACCCACGGGGCAGGTGTTGCTCTGGCATTGGCGCACCATGATGCAGCCCATTGCGATCAGGGCGGCGGTGCCGATGCCGTATTCCTCGGCCCCCATCATCGCGGCCATGACGATATCCCGCCCGGTCCGCAGGCCCCCATCGGTTCGCAATGTTACGCGATCACGTAAATTGTTCATCGCAAGCACTTGATGTGCCTCGGTTAATCCCATTTCCCATGGCAGGCCCGCATACTTGATACTGGTCGCCGGACTGGCCCCGGTGCCGCCGTTGTGGCCCGAAATCAGGATCACATCGGCCTTGGCCTTGGCCACACCCGCCGCAATCGTGCCAACACCGCTGGCCGAGACCAGCTTGACCGTCACCTTAGCATCGGGATTTATCTGCTTGAGATCATAGATCAATTGCGCCAAATCTTCGATCGAATAGATGTCGTGATGCGGCGGTGGCGAGATCAGCGTCACTCCCGGCGTCGAATGGCGCAGCCGCGCAATCAGTTCCGTCACCTTGATGCCGGGCAGTTGCCCCCCCTCGCCGGGCTTTGCACCTTGTGCAACTTTGATCTCCAACTCCTCGCAGTGATTGAGATATTCCGCCGTCACCCCAAACCTTCCCGACGCGACCTGTTTGATTTTTGCGCTGGGATTGTCGCCGTTGACCTCCGGCGTGAAATGGGCCGGATCCTCGCCGCCTTCGCCGCTATCGGATTTCGCCCCGATCCGGTTCATCGCGATGTTCAGCGTCTTGTGCGCCTCGGGGCTCAGGGCGCCAAGGCTCATGCCCGGCGTCACGAACCGCTTGCGGATCGAAGTGATGCTTTCCACTTCCTCGATCGGAATCGGCCTTGCCGTCGGCTCGATGTCCAGCAGGTCGCGCAAATGGATCGGCGGATTGGCCCGCATTCTGGCCGAGTATTGCTGCCACAGATCGAACGACGCCCGATCGCACGCGGTCTGCAACAGATGCATGTTCCCGGCGGCCCATGCGTGGGTCTCGCCCCGCCGCCGCGCCTTGTAGAATCCGCCGATGGGCAGCACGTCGCTGGTTCCGTTCCAGCCGCTTGCATGAACTTCGGTGATTTTCCGCTCGACCCCTGAGACCCCCATGCCCGAAATCCGACTGGGCATCCCCGGAAAATATTCGGCAACCATGGATCGTGACAAGCCGACCGCCTCGAAGTTCAATCCCCCGCGATAGGACGAGATCACCGAAATGCCCATCTTGGACATGATCTTCAGCAGGCCCTGATTGACCGCCTCGCCATAGCGCGACACCGCCGCGTCCAGCGGCCCGTCGATCAGGCCGCGCGCCACGCGGTCGGCAATCGAATCCTGCGCCAGATAGGCGTTGACCGTGGTCGCACCGCACCCGATCAGGACGGCGAAGTAATGCGCGTCGACGCATTCTGCGGAACGGACATTCAGCGAACAGAACGTGCGCAACCCCTTGCGCGTCAGCCATGAATGCATCGCACTGGTGGCCAGGATCATGGGCATCGGCACCTTGGCGGCGTTCTGGTGATGGTCCGTCAGGATGATATGCCCGGCTCCTGCGCGCACGGCGTCCTCGGCCTCGGCGCGGATTCGGTCCAGCGCCTGTTGCAGCGCGCCCGGCCCGTCGGCACGCGCAAACGTGCAGTCGATCTCGGCCAGGGCGGTGTTGAAATGTTTGACCATTTCGCTGAATTTGGCGTTCGACACGAACGGGCTGTCCAGCAACAGAATCTCGGTCTGTTCGCTGCTTTCGTCCAGCACGTTGCGCAGGTTGCCGAACCGGGTCTTCAGGCTCATCACCCGGCTTTCGCGCAGACTGTCGATCGGCGGGTTGGTCACCTGACTGAAGTTCTGGCGGAAAAAGTGGCTGAGCGGGCGATACCGATCCGACAGCACCGCCGAGGGCGTATCGTCCCCCATCGACGCCACGGCTTCCTTGGCGTCTTCGGCCATGGGTTGCAGGACGGTTTCGAGTTCCTCGATCGAATACCCCGCCGCGATCTGCCGGCGCCGCAGGTCGCCGCCCGCGAACATCGCGCTTTCGCTGACCGTTCCGGTATCCTCTTCGAGGTTGGTGATGGATTTCACCCAGTCTCCGAACGGGCGGGCCTTGGCAAGCTCGTCCTTGATCTCGCGGTCGTGCAACAGGCGACCCTTGGCCATGTCCACCGCCAGCAACTGGCCGGGGCCCAGCGCGCCCTTTTCGATGACGCCGGACTCGTCCGTCGGCACCATGCCGGTTTCCGACCCGGCAATGACCATGCCGTCGCCGGTCACGACATAACGCATGGGCCGCAACCCGTTACGGTCAAGCCCCGCGCATACCCATCGTCCGTCGGTCATCGCCAGCGCCGCCGGGCCGTCCCAGGGTTCCATCACGCCGTTGCAATAGGCGTACATGTCCTGCCATGCCGTGGGCATTTCGGCGGTCGAATTGGACCAGCTTTCGGGCACCATCATGGTTTTTGCCATCGGCGCATTCCGTCCGGCCCGCACCATCATTTCAAATACCGCGTCCAGCGCGGCGGAATCCGACGACCCCTGAGCCACAATCGGTTTGATGTCCTCGGCATGGTCGCCAAAGGCCCGGGATGCCATTCGAATCTCGTGGCTTTTCATCCAGTTGAGGTTGCCCTTCAACGTGTTGATTTCCCCGTTATGCGCCAACATCCGAAACGGTTGCGCCAGCCACCATTGCGGAAATGTATTGGTCGAATAGCGCTGGTGATAGATCGCGAACGCGCTTTCAAACCGCGGGTCCAGAAGATCGGGATAGAACACCGCCACCTGCTCTGCCAGCATCATCCCCTTGTAGATGATCGAACGGCACGACATCGAGCAGACATACATGTCGTTGATCTGCGCGGCGGCCACCGCCTTTTCGATCCTTCTGCGGATGACGTAAAGTTCGCGCTCAAACGATACTTCGTCGGCATTCTTGGTGTTCGAGATCAGGATCTGTTCGATTTCCGGTCGCGTCGCATTCGCCTTTGCACCCAGACAGGTCACATCCACCGGCACATGTCGCCATCCATAGATGTAATAGCCCATCCGCAACACTTCGGTTTCCACGATGGTCCGGCAGGTTTCCTGAGCGCCGAAATCGGTACGCGGCAAAAATATCTGACCGACCGCGATCAGTTGGCCCGTGTCGGGTTCGTGGCCGGTGCGGCGGATCTGGTCGTGAAAGAACGGCACCGGAATCTGAACGTGAATGCCGGCACCGTCACCGGTCTTGCCGTCAGCATCCACCGCGCCGCGGTGCCACACGGCCTTGAGCGCTTCGATTCCGTTTTCGACCACGCGCCGCGATTTCGTGCCGTCGATGGAGACCACCAGACCAACCCCGCACGAGGCATGTTCGTCTTCGGTCCGGTACATGCCCCCGGCCGCCAGTTCCGCGCGCCGGTTTTCCTGTGCTTTGGCCCAGCTTTCGTCATATCCGGTCATTCGTCCCACTCCCCTGGCGAACTGGTAACATGTCAGCAATATTGCCCTATTAACGATTGATTCAGCCGCGACGGCATTAACGAATTCGCAACAGACTCTCTGCTGGCGAATTCGGCCCGTACCGTTCCTGCGTCCATTTTGACCAATTCGTACAATTCAATCCTATTCCGCCGCCACCATGGCACGCGCGTTCAGGTCGTCCAGAATACTTTGCGCCGCCCCGCGACCGTCGGCGATGGCCCACACCACCAGAGACGCGCCGCGCACGATATCACCGACCGCATAGACGCCCGGCATCATGGTCCGATGGGTGCGGAAATCGGATTTGATCGTGCCCCATCGCGTGACTTCAAGCTCGGGCTGGTCCCACAATTTCGGCAGATCCTCGGGATCAAATCCCAGCGCCTTGATCACCAGATCGGCGTCCTCGGTATAGTCGGCACCCTCGATTTCCTCTGGGCTTTGGCGACCCGTGGCATCGGGGGCGCCCAGCCGCATTCTGGCGACCCGGATGCCCGTCAGCCCGTCGCTGCCGACAAAGCTTTTTGGCGCGGTCAGCCAGACGAACTCGACACCCTCTTCCTCGGCATTGGCGGTTTCGCGGGCGGACCCCGGCATATTGGCGCGGTCGCGTCGATACAGGCATTTGACGCTGGTCGCGCCCTGCCGCACGGCGGTTCGAACGCAATCCATCGCGGTATCGCCGCCACCGATGACCACGACTTTCCGGCCTTTGGCGTGCAATTCACCGTTTTCGATCTCTGGAACTTTATCGCCAAAATTCAACCGGTTCGAGGCGGTCAGGTAATCTATCGCGCGAACGATAGCTTCCTGTCCCACGCCCGGGCCGCCCAGATCGCGCGACTTGTAAACACCGGTCGCGATCAACAGCGTGTCATGTTTTTCGCGCAGCTCGGCAAAGCTGTGGTCCCGACCGATTTCACAGTTCAGAACAAATTTGATGCCGCTTTCCCGTAGCTGTTCGATGCGGCGCATCACCACGGATTTTTCCAGTTTGAAGCCCGGAATGCCATAGGTCAGCAGCCCCCCGGCGCGGTCGTGGCGGTCATAGATCGTGACCTGAATTCCGTGGTGCCGCAACGCCTCGGCCGCGGCCAGACCGCCGGGTCCGGCACCGATGATGCCAACATTTTCGCCCCTTTCGGTATTTGGCTGCACAGGCCGGACCCAGCCATTTTCCCAGGCGGTCTCGGTGATATATTTTTCGATCGACCCGATCGTGACCGTACCGTGACCGGCCTGTTCGATCACGCAATTGCCTTCGCACAGCCGATCCTGCGGACAGATGCGGCCGCAGATTTCGGGGAAAGTATTGGTTGCCTGCGACAGCTCATAAGCCTCTTCCAGCCGATTTTCCGCCGTAAGCCGCAGCCAGTCCGGAATGTCGTTATGCAGCGGACAATGGGTCTGGCAATAGGGCACGCCGCATTGCGAACAACGCGCCGCCTGTTCACCGGCCTTGGCGCGGGCGTACTCTGCGTAAACTTCCTGGTAATCACTGTTTCGCAATCCGGCATCCCGCTTGGCTGGCATGTCGCGCGATACGTCCACGAATTTAAGCATTCTTTGCTCTGCCATATCCGACATTCCCATTTCCACCCGGAATCACTTTTATACTGAGGTCGCCGCGTGATATAAAGTAAGTAGTGCTGACCTTATTGTCCGGTTTTTCTGATGCATTGGTATTTCTCGCGCAAATATCACTGAATTTAGGGCAGCACTTCTGCCATAAATCCCCGATTTATCATCCTCACCATCGCAATTACGTTCGCAATGTCGAATCATCCGAGGTGCCTGATGAGCCTTTTTCACCTGATCCTTCTGGCATTGATCCAGGGGCTGACCGAGTTTCTGCCGATCTCGTCCTCGGCTCATCTGATCCTGCTGCCATCGCTTACCGGGCTTCAGGATCAGGGAAGGTTGCTGGACGTTGCCGTTCACATCGGCACGCTGGGCGCCGTGATTCTCTATTTTCGCGAAGATGCCGGTCGGGCCTTTGTCGGGCTTTTCCATCTTGCGGCTGGCAGGCACCGCACCCCACAGGCCCGGCTGGCGTTGCTGTTATCGGTGGCGACGGTTCCCGTGGTGCTGTTCGGGCTGTTTCTGGAGCTGTCCGGCATCGCGGATTCGCTGCGCTCGGTCGCAGTAATCGGCTGGGCCATGCTGATCTTTGGACTGGTTCTGTACTGGACCGACCGGAAAGAGGCATCCGGGAAGTCCCATACCGACTGGACCTTGCGCGAGGCGGTCATTCTGGGTCTTTGGCAGGCGCTGGCGCTGATCCCCGGCACTTCGCGTTCTGGCGCCGCGATATCGGGCGCGCGCGTGATGGGCTATTCCCGCGAAGACAGCGCCCGCATCGCCATGCTGATGTCGATCCCCGCGATCCTTGCGTCTGGCACATATCTGGCGCTGGGCGTCGTCGCCGACGCCGATTATGCCGCAGCGAAAGACGCCGCCATTGCCGCCGGACTGGCATTCGTGGCCGCCCTGTTGGCACTGTCACTGATGATGCGCCTGCTGAAAACGGTCAGCTTTACCCCCTATGTGATTTATCGGGTAATCCTGGGCGTCGGGCTGCTGTGGATTGCCTATGGCTAGGGCATTCTGATGTTGCCCCGGGCGCACCGGCGCAAATCACATTTCACGCAATCTCAGCAGTGCGGCACGTCTATCGCCTGAAAGAAAGGGCCCCTTTGGCACAACATCGGGTCGCGCCGGTCGGTTTTGGCGGACAACAACGGACCCCGGTGGTTCGAATGCTACGGTTAGACCAACTAGCCGCGCAGGCCGCGCGCGGATTCCTTGATCGCGGTATATTGACCGCTGGGGCGGTGGCAATAAAGATAGCTTTCAAGGATCGCATCCATCGGCATCGCGGTGATCCCAAGTTCGTCAAGGCCGCGTGCATCCTTGCCGACCACATTGTCATGACCAAGCTGTCGCACCTGATCCCGCGTCAGGATCTTGTTCACGAACAGTCCGCCGGTCATCGCAAACCCAAGGTCGAGCAGCCAGGCATCCACGCGCGCAATCGCAAGCGGCAGGTTCACGATGGCGCGGCGGCGGCGCGTTATCTCTAGCATAAGCCGCAGCAAGTCGCGAAAGCTGTGTACCGATGGACCGCCGAGTTCGTAAATCCCCGGCGCTGCGCCCCCCGAAACACCGGCAACCGCCGCTCTGGCCACGTCATCGACGTAAACCGGTTGAAACCGGGTTTCGCCACCAACCACAGGCAACACCAGCGAGAATTTTGCCAACGTCGCGAACCGGTTGAAAAAATTGTCCTCGGGACCGAACAACAGCGACGGGCGCAAAACGACCGCCCCCGGAAATTCGGCCATGACCGAGGCATCGCCGCGCGCCTTGCTGCGGGCATAATGGCTGTCGCTTTCGATATCCGCGCCAATCGCCGACAGATGCACCAGATGCTTGACCCCCGATTCAGTCGCCAGCCGGGCAATACGCGCGGCGGCCTCGTCGTGCACGGTGTCAAATTTCTGCCGCCGGGTTTCCTGCAGGATACCGACACAGTTCACCACCGCATCAGCACCCTTGATCACGGCGAGGCTCGACGCTTCATCGCGGATATTGGCCAACACGGGTTCCACCTGTCCGACCGTGCCGAAGGTTCGCACGAACAGCGCCTCGTTCGGACGACGAACCGCCACGCGCACGCGCCAGCCCAGTTGCGCCAGCCGTCTGGAAATGTACCGGCCTGCAAAACCTGATCCGCCGAAAATGGTGACTGTCCGGGACATATGCGCGCTCCGATAACCTGCGTCTTTTCAGATAACGGCTGCAGCCGGGACAGGCAAGCGGCGAAGGCGGCTTATCCCGCCCGACCCTGCGGGTTTGGCGTTGACACGCTGCCCGGCGCACAGTAAATCCCGCGCCTGCGACACCTGCCCAGGTGGCGGAATTGGTAGACGCGTCAGCTTCAGGTGCTGGTATCTGTATGGATGTGGAGGTTCGAGTCCTCTCCTGGGCACCAAAACCCCGTATAGACTTGGCGCCACGGGCAGCCAGACCGATGGCTCGGCTGCCCCGCGATTTTTTCTACCAGGTATACTTGATCTCGATATCCGGGCAGGTTCCGCCGCCGGCCTGGGCCTCGGCATTGATGCACCAGCAGCCCACCGGCTCGCGGTTGTGAACACCGGGCATGCCCGCGACCGGATCACCGGTCGGGATCACCTGGCCCGAGCCTTTGATGCGGCATTGCTGATCGAAATGGGACTTGGTGTCTTCGTAATCGCCCTTGCCGCTGACGTTGTCCCGGTCCAACCAACCGGTGGTGCCCGCCATCGCCGGGGCCGTGGTGCCAAGGATCATGGCGGCGACCAACGCTGCGCTGCTGAGGGTGGTGAACATTTGAGTAGTGCGTGACATATCATTTTCCTTTTCAGATTGCCAAATGGGTAAAATGATTCTTAAGGACACTCGGCTTTGCGATATTCACCCGAACGGGTGAAAAGCGACCGGCAAATGCCCGCCCGCCGGATATCGGCGACACGATCATCAACCTTGGCGGTGGCCATCGGCGATGATTTTGAATTAGGCTTGTGGCAATCGGGCTGATCGGCCGGACTTGCGAATAATGCCAGGCAACACATGGACGCGCTGGAAAGACTCGAAAATTTGCTCGAACAAGACGGTACCGGGTTCGCCGACACGTTCCGTCTGACCCGGACCGCCGCGTTCCGGTTCGGCCTTGAGGTCAGGCGAGATCCGGATACCGGCGCCAATTCCGCCACCAGCGACCTGCCCGAATTGGAGGCAACGCCCGGCCTTAAGGGCGTGCTCTTTCGCAAGGCCGCCGCGCTGGACAATCTGATCCGGAACCGACGGCAGTTTGAACCCTACCGAAATACGAACGCCACCAAGATCGTTGCCCAGGGCGACAGTTGGTTTGCCTTTCCGTTCGTCGAGCCCCGCGATGTCAGCGAGAATTTGGCCGACCTGCTGCCGGTCTATTCGCTGGGCTGTCCCGGGGATGACGTTTCCGACATGTCGTCGGGCAGAAAACTTGGCGATCTGATCGCAGCGCTGAAAGATACCGACGCCGACATCGTCGCCTTGTCGGGCGGCGGGAACGAGCTGATCGGCGACGACTTTCCGACGGTTCTCAACACGACCGGCACGCCGCGGTCCGCCACCGATTTTATCGAACCGGCGCGCCTTCGGGCCAAGATCGCCAGCGTCGTCAATGGGTTCGAGGTGATCCTTGGCGAACTGGTTGCCACGAAGCCGGATGTTCAGATTTGTGCGCATGGTTACGATTATCCGTTCCCGCGGCGCGACGAGGGCACCTTTCTTGGTCCGGTGCTGGACGATCTGAATATCCCGGAAAGGTATTGGCACGGGATTTGCGCCCATATTATCGACCAGTTCGACGAAGCACTGACCGCGCTGTCCCGGCGGCATCCGCAAAATTTCTTTCGCGTGGATTTGCGGGGGGTGGCGGGGAACGATGTCGCGAACTGGGCCGATGAAATTCACCTGAATTCCGAAACTGCAAAACTTGCGGCGGGCAAATTCCTGGTGCAGTTTGAAAACAGGCTGGGAAGCGCCTTCAGAATGCGAAGCGATTAGGCGCGCCATTGGAATACGGGTCTGGCAAAGTGAACGCTAAACTGAATGCGCTGGCACCGTCTGCAGAACTGGCCGCGAAATTTCTTTCGCTTTACGAGTGCCTGACCGATCCCCGGCACACCGAGCTGCTGATCCAGACGATCGGAGACTGGCTGGGCGAGGAAGACCAGCCTCTTCATATCGAAAGTCTGGAACAGCATTCCGCCTCGGTTGCGAAGCTTGCGGTCGGGTTGCTGGGCAAGGACTCCGGACAGTCGCAATCCACCCAGAGGCCGGCGTGCGTTCTTGGCGTGCCGCAAGGTGGCGCCTCGGCGGAAATAATCGAACAGGCGCTAGGGGTTTCGATCGTGGCACCTGATATTGCGACTTTCCGAAATTGGGTCACCAGCCCCGAACACGAGAAAATATTTCGTGTAGTGGATGATGACGGGCAAGGTCATCTTTGTCTGGCCCGCAAAACGCTGGACCCGGACAACGAGGCGGTTCTGCAATTCTGGCTGAACGACCCGGAAATCGCCGAAATCGCCGAAACCCTGCTGGTGCGCGATCTGGATATCTCGCATAGCGAAATTCTGGTTCTCCGCGAAATCGCCATTGGCAGCCGCCGCAGCGACATTGCAACGAGACTCGGCAAATCGGACGAGACGATCCGCTCGCAGATAAAGTCCATCGCCAACAAGATGGGCGTGTCCGGACAAATCGAAATCGCGGCCGAACTGCGAAATCTGGAAATACACAGCATCGCCCGCGTATCGCCAACAGCAAAATCGGCCCCGGATACCCGGCAGTTGGTGCTGGCGGACGGCCGGACGCTGGACTATCGCGAATACGGCCCGCCCGGCGGTCAGCCGATCCTCTATTTTCATTGCTTTTTGCACGGCAAACACCTGCCGACCACGATTGAAAAGCCGCTTGCCCAAAGCAATTGCCGCATCGTCTCGGTCTCGCGGGCGGGGTTTGGTGGTTCGTCCGCTCACGTGCCGGACGGCAAAGACATCCTTGCGGCCAGTTCCAGGGACTACCTTGCGCTGATCCGTCACCTTGGCCTTGGCCGATGCACCTTGCTGGCCCACGCGACCGGCTTTGCTTCGGCGTTTCACTTTGCGGCCAATTATCCCGAACTGACGCGCAAGGTTCTGGGTCTGGACGCGGTCCCCCCGATCACCCGCGCGGTGGAACTGCGGCAGCTCAAGGGGCTGTTCAAGGCCTCGGCCCGCACCATGACCCTGGCCCCGGCCACATTTTCGCTGATGACCGGGTTTGCGATGCGGCGGTTGAAGACCTTTGACGACAGCGCCAAGACGTTTCGCCGCCATATCCTTTATCCGTCGGTCGAACTGGAAAACCTTGAAACCCCCGCCGGGATCGAGGCCGGAACCCGCAACGTCCGCGACATGCGGGTCAACGGCCTGACGCAATGCATCGCCGAGGCCCGGGCCTATCGCAGCGACTGGACGGCGATCGGTCCGGATTCAAACCGCTGGCCCGAAGTCATCCTGTTTCACACCCGATCAAACCCGTTCGTTTCGGCCAGCGGAACCAGGAATTTCGCGGACGCCCTGAACTGCGAATGTGTGGAACTGGGCGAAACGTTTCCGTTTCTGGAACCGCATCTTGGCACGATGTTGAAACGGCTGGCCGGTCATGGATGAACGTGAAAAACACCCCCTGCCGCAATCCTTTCAGACCGAGTGGTATGAAACCGGGCATATCAACACGACCCTGATCATTGCCGATCTGGCCGGGGTCGAGTCGCAACTGGCCCGCGAAATCGCGATTTATTGTCAAATGCCGGATTACTATAAGCTGACATATTCGGCAGGCACGCCGCTTTGGGCATGGATCGGCGGCAAGGGCAAAGATGCCGAGGTGATCTCGAAAATCCTGCACGGGTTTCATGGCGGAGGTCAGGCCGAGGTCGCGCGGCGGCAACGCTTTTTCCGCGATCTTGTGCGCGATCAGATGAAGGCGGGCGAAGCGCCCTGGAAAATCGGGTTTGCCGTACACGCCTTCGGTGACAGCTATGCCCACACCTATCTGGATGATGCCGCTCAGCGCTGCGCTTATGGCTATCCGATCGGGCACGGGCTGGACTTTCTGGCTTGTGTGAAACCCGATCACATCTCACAGCATCCGCGATTGTATCTGGATTACTGCGCCGCGCTTTTCTGGGCCCTGTGTGGCGAGGCGGCGGAAGACAGCGTGGAATTCGCTGGATTCAGGGGCGGGTTCGACGCGGTGCTGGGGCATCGGTTTTTCAAGGACGGCTCGCACGGCGAACAGGAAAGCATCGTCACCGGCTACATCATCGGCACCTCGCGCGACACCACGACCCACGCCGACATGGCCGAGGCAATGGCGCGGCTGGATTACGATGCGGTAATCGGGTTTCTGGAGGCGTTGGCGGAGAGGTTGGAATAGCAGAAAATTTGGCCGCGCTGCCCGGCGATGCCGCCGGGGCTTGCGGGTAGAAACGGAGCGGTTCTGACCGATGCGAATGTTGATTGGCGATTTCCGGTCTGAGCGCTATTCCCGCGACCAGCAAGTACCGTTCGGTTGATCATTGATGTCCACCCAGAATGGGCCATCTCCGGGTTTGATTATGCCATCCCCCGGTTCAACGAAACCGCTACTCGGAACCGGGATCCTTTCCGCTTCAAATGCCCATCCAGTTTGCCGGGCAATTTCAGCCGCGGTCAATCCCTCCTTTTCTTCTTCGCTTAGGATGTCACTGTCGTGAAACTCGGCAACACGGTAGTCCGGTCCAAAATTATCGCGGCAAAATCGGTCGGCGTCACTCAATTTGGCATGCGGAGCCACATTGCGCGTCATTCTGACGCGAGCACCAGACCACCTCGGTGACTTCTCCCCGCTACCGGGCCACTTGCCTCGGGAACCGCCGTCAGCATTAATACAAAGTATGGGAAATTCATTTGAGCATTCAGAGTCGCCACGTATGGGATTGCACTTTCCCCCGACATATATCTCGCTGAAACAACTAATCTGAATAACTTTCGGTTCATTCAAATAGCCTTTCGCCACCCATGTCAGGCCCGTTTTTTCCGGACTCGCGGGATCGCCATAGTAAAAAACTTCAGTTGTTTCAGAGCCTTGTGGGAGGCCGGTAATTGTCTTCGGCAATGAAAAATATGTGATCGTGAAAGCCAATCCACTTGTGACAAATCCCACGAAAGATAACCAAAGAAGAAATTTCCCTCGACCGATTCCTTGAATGATCGTCGTTTTGGATAAGGCCACTTTGTCGGATTGAGGTTTCGGACTAGGATTCCGCGCAAATTCCAACTGCCCTTCGACACCAGCCGCGCTGAAATAAGGGTTTGTGGCCTTTCCGCTGTTGTTCCGCTGTTCGTGGATAAAATCGCTGATATCCGAAAGCTTGATGGTTTCACTGAACGGCGCGGCCTCGCCGCTTTCGATTCCTTTGATAAAGGCACTCGTGTACAGTGAATAGGAATTGCCGTCGGGTCCTACTTTTTCATATGCACTGGAACCGGTCTGGGAAGCGCCGAGGATATAGGTCCCGGAACCCCTCGGATCAAAATTCTTCTCGTAAGGGCTGAAACCGCCTTCAACGTCGCGAGGCACGAAACCGTCGTTTTTGCTGAATCCGCTGGCGTTACAACAATCCAGCATTACCACTTTTTTCTTTGTGCGCGAACGCTTGAGCTGGCTTCCAATAAAGCCAGCATCAAGCGACTGAGCCTCAAAATTCGTGTAGGTGGTTCGCTTCAACGCCAAATAAAGTTGACCGAAATCATCACAAACCCCATGCCCGGCATAGTAAAAGAACAAATAGTCATCCACATCGCCGCTGCGGTAAAATTCCAGAATGGCCGTTTGAAAATCCGTTAGCCCGGGGTTTTCCAGCTCAACGATGTTATCCGGTTTGAACCCGACATAATCCTGTTGCAGCAGGGTCTTCAGGCGGGCAACATCGCCGGATGTCGCAAAAAGCGGCCTGAAGCTCTTGTCGATAAAAGTGTTGTTGTGAACCAGTAATGCCCGTTTGACGCCCATTTCTAAATCCGAAAATCATTTGAAGTCGAGCTTGTCATTGTCGAATTCATTTTGCAAGGCCGCCATCGAATGGGCATAGTTCGCAATCCGCCGCGCTCCGGCAAAGTGAATGCCGATCACACTGGCCGACCCATCCCCCAGATCGATGACCGGCGAACCCGAATTGCCCCCCAACGTGGTACAGTCGTGGCCGAATACCGTGTCGCGGCTGTCTGCCTCGATATCCCCCAAAGCGGCCGATATGGTTCCGGGGCAGTATCGCTTGACGCCGTATTCGCTTTGAAACAGGTCTTTCAGCAACGAAAACCGTTCGGTCCCCGGCTGGGGTCGCCCCGGATAGCCCAGAACATAGACCGGTCGGTCGAACATCACGTTGCTGCGGGTTTCCTCCAGCGCCAGCGGCGCGGGCAGATCGCGGAACCAGCCCTTTTCAACCGGGATGATCGCGTAATCGAACTGGCTGAAATCCACGCCGGTCGCCGATCTGGCGTTGCTGGTGGAAATCCCGTCGCGGCGAAATTTCAGCCCGTCGTCGCCCTGGCCATCCTCGGAAAACGAAATGGATGCGCCGGCATGCATTTCCCAGCCGTCGCCGGTTTTTTCGGCAATTGCGGCCAGTACGTGGCGGTTGGTCATGATCTGGGTGTCGGTCACGACAAATCCGGTTCCGATCTGGCGGCCATCAAGATTGATCCGGCCGATCGAGCGGGCAACGTCTTCGATAATGCCCGCATCCGCCCGTGTAAAACGCTCCCACGGGCCAAGGTCGATGTCCGCAAGGTCCAGCCGTCCTGCGACGAAATTCACCACGGGGCGAACCCCTTGCGCGATAACGATGGCTTCGAGCGCCGTTTTCTCCGCTTCGCCAAGCGCCACGTCCGGTTCGTCGCGCGAAAGTTTGCTCAGCGCTGTTTGTGCGCCGTCGATCAGCGCCCGCTTTTGCTGCGTGCCGATCCGGTCGAGGTTGGCGTTCTCTGAAAACCGCGCCAGCAATTCCCGCGCGGTACTTTCGTCAAGTTCGCGATGTTCCGGCGGCACGATGATAATATCGCGGCCAACCAGACCCCCCGGCTCTTCCCGCGAGGAAAGCCGACAGCGGCCCAACAGATCGAGATACTCGCCGGCCTCGTTCATCAAATTGCTTCGTCCCAAGGTTGGTTCCGATACCACCATATAGCCCGTCAACCATATGCGGTTGGAACCATTTCGCACAATGCGCCGTTCGCGCACGCCAATCACCGGTTGCCTTGCGTCTTGCCCGTGCGTTAGGTGGCGACCTTATGGGAAAGCAATCCACCGATCCGACCGGCGCCGGGGCCTTTGGTTATCGACCCGAAATCGACGGGCTGCGGGCGGTGGCGGTGCTGCCGGTCATCCTGTTTCACGCGGGGGTCGCACAGTTCAGCGGTGGTTTCGTCGGGGTTGATGTCTTTTTTGTCATCAGCGGCTATCTGATCACCTCGATCCTGCTGGCCGAGATGACGGCGGGAAACTTTTCGCTTTTACGGTTCTATGAACGCCGGGCGCGGCGGATATTGCCGCCGCTTTTTCTGGTGATGGCGCTGAGCATTCCGCTGGCATGGCTGTGGCTGTTGCCGACCGACATGAAGGATTTCGCTCAAAGCCTGATGACGGTGCCGGTGTTTTCGTCAAATTTCCTGTTCTGGGCCGAAAGCGGGTATTTCGACGCCGATGGCGGGCTGAAACCGCTGCTGCACACCTGGAGCCTGGCGGTTGAAGAGCAATATTACGTCCTGTTTCCCCTGCTGTTGCTGGCGCTGATCGGGCTGCGAAAACGCCGGGTTTTTACCGTTCTGCTGGCGATTGGCATTGCCAGCCTGATCTGGGCGCATTGGGCATCTTTGCACGCATCCGCCTCGGCGTTCTTTCTGCTGCCTTCGCGGGCGTGGGAACTGGTGCTTGGCGCGCTGGCGGCGATCTATTTGCGCGACGGTCGTGCCATGGCCGGCAACCAGATATTGAGCCTGCTGGGCCTCGTCATGATCGCGGTTTCCGTCATCGCGTTTGATGAACATACCCGCTTTCCCGGCTTTCCGGCGCTGATGCCGACGGTTGGAACCCTGCTGGTCATCCTGTTCGCGAACGCGGGCACGGTCACCGGCAGATTGCTGAGCCTGAGACCGGTCGTCGGCATCGGCCTGATCAGCTACAGCGCCTATCTGTTTCACCAGCCGATTTTCGCCTTTGTCCGGCACCGGAATTTCGAGGAAATGAAATTCGGTCAGCCCTACGCATTCTCGCTGTTGGCCTTTCTGTTGGCTTATCTTAGCTGGCGACTGGTGGAACGCCCCCTGCGCGACCGGCGAAATTTCTCTCGCAACCAGATATTCGGCGCGGGTATCGTGTTGTCGGTTGCGTTCGTCGCCATCGGCTTTGCCGCGCAGAACGTGAATGACGACAAAGGCCCGGCGGGGCTGCGCGATCTGGTGCTGCGCGAAAACCGGGATGGTCACGTCTGCGCCATTGACGGTTGGCTGACCGCCGCAGCGCTGGCGCAATGCCTGCGTGGCGCGCCGGCAGAACGGGTCGTGCTGCTGGGCGATTCCCACGCGCAATCCCTGTCCATGGCGCTGCGCGAGGAATTGGCGCAACGCAATATCGCCCTGTTGTCGCTGACGCATCCGGCCTGCCTGCCGATCCCGGATACGTCCCGTGCACCGATCGCGCGGTGGCAATCCTGCCTGACATTCAAGTCGCGGGCTTTTGATTTCATTGGCGCGCATCCGGAATATCCGGTCATCCTGTCGGCCCGGTGGGCCAAAGCCATTCAGGGCACCAATTTTTACGGCGCGTCCACCGGTCCGGCCAACGCCGTGAACCGCCCCAATTTCGTGCTGAATGCCGATGGGATGATCGACAAAAGCCTGCCGATCGAGGCCCATATCGACCGGGTGCTCGGCGAACTGGCAAAAACCCATCAACTGACGATCATCGGCCCGGTGCCCGAGGCAGGTTGGGACATCCCGCGCCGGGCGCTGAAGCTCTTTCGATCCGGCGAACGGGAAATCTCCATCTCGACGGCCTACACCGATTTCGAGACGCGAAATGCGGCGGTTCAGCGCATGTTTGACCGGTTTGCCGAAACGCCGGTATCGGTTGTGGATGTTGCCGATCTGGTGTGCAACCACCAGATACCGGACCGTTGCGTTGGCTATTTCGACGACCGCGCCTATTATCACGACGACAACCACGCATCGTATTTCTTTGCGCAAATGATCGCGCGGGAAATCGTCGCGACGCTGACGCGCGAAACCAAGGGAAACTGATCTGGTGGCAACACCCCCGACACCTGAAACCCATGCCCGCCGCGGCGGTCGGTCCGGGCGACACGGACGGCGCACGGACGGGGCAGCCACGCCCCCCGCCGGGCCCGCGACCAAGCGCGACATCCCCGCCTATGCGTTGCTGGACCCGGCGGCGCTGGATCGGCTGGAGCAACAGGCGGACTGGATTCTCGACAAGATCGGGATGGAGTTTCGCGGCGATGACACCGCGTTGCAATTATTTCGCGAAGCAGGTGCCACCGTAACAGACGAGCGCGTCACCTTTGCGCCGGGACTGGCCCGCGAATTGTGCGCGACCGCCCCTGCCGAATACAAGCTGCACAGTCGCGATCCGGCGAACACCGTGACGCTGGGCGGTGACAATCTGGTGCTGATGCCGGGATATGGTTCGCCCTTCGTGACCGATCTTGATCAGGGCCGCCGTTATGCAGCGCTGGTGGATTTCGAGAACTTCGTCAAGCTCACCTATCTGACACCGCATCTGCACCATTCCGGCGGAACGATCTGCGAACCGACGGATGTGCCGGTCAACAAGCGGCATCTGGATATGGTCTATGCGCATCTGCGCTATTCGACCAAACCCTTCATGGGTGCGGTTACCGCGCCTGCGCGGGCGCAGGATTCCATCGACATGGCGGCGATCGTGTTCGGTCGGGAATTCATGGAATCCCATGCCGTCATTCAGGCCAACATCAACATCAACTCGCCGCTGGTGTTCGACGGAACCATGTCCGGCGCCCTGCGTGTCTATGCCGCCGCCAATCAGTGCGTTGCGATATCTCCCGCGATTTTCGGCGGTGCGATGGGCCCGGTCAGCCAACCGGCGGTCATCGCCCAGACCCACGCCGAAACGATGGCCGGCATTGCCCTGACCCAGCTCGTTCGCAAGGGCTGCCCGGTCGTCTATGGCTCTTTTCACAACACGATGAGCCTGAAATCCGGGGCCCTGACCTTTGGCACGCCCGAGGCGAATCTTTCCACGCTGGCGCTGGCGCAACTGGCGCGGCGGCTGAATGTTCCGGTGCGCTCGGGCGGCGGGCAGATCACGGGGGCGAATTCCGCCGACGGGCAGGCGATGCAGGACAGCACCAGCGCAATGTGGGCGACGATCCTTTCCGGGGCCAATCAGGTCTGGCACGCGGCGGGCTGGCTGGAAGGCGGGCTGACGATGGGATACGAGAAGTTCGTGATGGATCTGGACCATTGCGGCGCGATGCTGCGGATGATCCGCGGGTTGGAGGTGAACGCCGAATCGCTGGCCCGCGACGCGTATCAGGAGGCCGGGCCGGGCCAGAACTTTCTGGCCACTCAACACACGATGCGCCATTTCCGAACCGCCAACTTCACCCCCGAAATCGCCGAGGCGGGCGCCTTTGAAATGTGGCAGGAAGCCGGATCCCTGACCGAAGAACAACGCGCGAACGCAAGGTGGAAATCCATGCTGGCGGCCTATGAAGCGCCCGAAATCGACCCGGCGATCGACGCTGAGTTGCGGAATTTGGTTGCCGAACGAAAATCATCCATGCAAGACGAATGGTATTGAGCGTCCCGGCAAGGAATCCCACCCGATGGCCAACACACTGTATCAGAACGACCTGCCCGACGGCCTGAACCTCGGTCCGGTCGTCGCCATCGACTGCGAGACGATGGGCCTTCACCCTCACCGCGACCGCCTGTGCGTGGTCCAGCTATCATCGGGGGACGGGAATGCGCATCTGGTGCAGGTTTCCCGGACACGGACGGACGCGCCCAATCTTGCCCGGCTTCTGGCGGATCCTGAAATCCTGAAACTCTTTCACTTCGGGCGTTTCGACATCGCGGTTCTGCTGCACCGGTTCGGCGTTCTGACAGCGCCCGTCTATTGCACCAAGATCGCCAGCAAACTGGTGCGCACCTATACCGACCGGCACGGGCTGAAGAACCTGTTGCAGGAAATGCTGTCGATCGACATTTCCAAGCAGCAGCAAAGCTCGGACTGGGGGGCCGAAACCCTGACGGATGCGCAAATCGAATACGCGGCGTCGGATGTTCTGTATCTGCACCGGCTGAAAGAGACGTTTGACGCGCGCCTGGCGCGGGAAAACCGCACGGAAACCGCGCAGGCCTGTTTCGACTTTCTGCCACACCGGGCGGCCCTGGACCTTGCGGGCTGGCCTGAAATTGACATATTCGCCCACTAAAGGGGCACCATGGGCAACGCTACGCTGACAGAGGATTCGCTCAAGGCCGGGCAGCGCGTCGTGAGACGCGAGGCCGAGGCATTGGAGGCGCTTGCAAAAACGCTGGACGGTGGGTTCTCCGACGCGGTGGAACTGCTGCTGAATGCGCGCGGGCGCGTCATTGTCTGCGGCATGGGCAAATCGGGCCATATCGCCCGGAAGATCGCGGCGACATTCGCCTCGACCGGTACGCCTGCGCATTTCGTACACCCCGCCGAGGCCAGCCATGGCGACCTCGGCATGATGGCGCAGGGTGATGTGACGCTGGTACTGTCGAATTCCGGTGAAACCCCGGAACTGGCAGACGTCATCGCCTATACGCGCCGGTTTCAGATACCGATGATCGGCGTTGCCGGTCGCGCGCATTCAACCCTGCTGAAACAGGCGGACATCGCGATCCTGCTGCCCCCGGCGCAAGAGGCGTGCGACCAGGGGATCGTTCCCACGACTTCGACCACGATGACACTGGCGCTGGGCGACGCACTGGCCGTGGCGCTGATGGAGCGGCGGCGGTTCACGCCGGCGAATTTCCGCGAATTCCACCCCGGCGGCAAACTGGGTGCGCGGCTGTCTCGGGTCGCGGATCTGATGCATTCCGGCGCGGATCTGCCCCTGATCAAACCCGACACCCCCATGAGCGAGGCGCTGCTTACCATCAGCCAAAAGGGTTTTGGCGTGGCCGGGATCACCCAAAAAGATGTGCTGGTCGGCGTGATCACCGACGGCGACCTGCGGCGTCACATGAACGGGTTGCTTGACATGAAAGCCGCCGACGTGATGACCAGCCACCCGCAGACCACCAGCCCGGACGCCATGGCCGAAAAGGCGCTGGCGGTCATGAATGCGCACAAGATCACCACGCTTTTTGTGTGCGACCAGGATTCGCGCACGGTGCGCGGTATCCTGCATATCCACGACTGTCTTCGCGCGGGGGTCGGTTGAATGATTCTTGCCCGCGATAACCGTTATTCGCGATTTGTGGCGTGGTCCAAGATCATTCTGCCGTTGATGGCGCTGGCGATCCTCAGTTCCCTGTTCCTGTTTTCACGATCCGGCATTCCGGGCAGCGGCATTCGGCTGACAAGCGACGAACTTAGCGAATTCGCCAGCAAAGAGCGTTTGACCGGCCCGCGTTTTGCCGGGATGACGGCCTCGGGCGTGGCCATTCAGTTTTCCGCCGCCGAGGCCAGCCCCCGCATCACCGGCGGTCCGGCCTTTGATGCGACCGATCTGCGCGCGCGGGTCGAAATGCCCTCGGGCGAACTGATCCGGGTCACCGCCAGGCGCGGCTCGGTGGATTCGCTGGCCAAGACCGCGGAATTGTCCGACGGCATCACGCTTGAAACCTCGGACGGCTATGTTGCCAAATCGGATGGACTCAGTTTCGCGCTGGACCGGCTGAAGGTCGAAAGCCATGGAGCCATTACCGCCACGGGTCCGCAGGTGAATATCACGGCCGGGGCAATGTCCATACACCTTGATGAAACCCGGGGCAGCGAAGAATCACCCGGGTATCTCCTTGTATTCAAAAATGGCGTAAAGCTGATATACACTCCTTGAACAGGTGGTTGGCACAGATGATGATCAAGAAAAATGCGTTGATGGCCGGAATTGTGGGCACCATGTTGCTGGCCGCCGCAACGGTGGCGGCCCAGACGGCTTCGGTGCCGTTCGGCGGCGTCAGCCACGACACCAAGCAGCCGGTGGAAATCGTGTCAGACAGCTTCAGCCTTGACCAAAGCGGGGGCACGGCCGAGTTTGTCGGCAATGTCGTCGTCGGTCAGGGTGACATGCGACTGTCGGCCAGAAAGATCGTGGTGGAATACGCCGCGACCGAAGGCGACGCGACGGGGCGCATCGACCGCATGGTGGCAACCGGCGGCGTGACGCTGGTCAGCGGCAGCGAAGCCGCCGAATCGCAATCGGCGATCTATTCCATTGACGACGGCAAGATCGTGATGACCGGCAATGTCATTCTGACGCAGGGCGCCAACGCGCTTTCGGGGCAGAAGATCACCATCAACCTGAAAACCGGGGCCGCCGCGATCGAGGGGCGCGTCAAGACCATCTTTCAAACCGGCGGTTCGCAATGAACACTGCGCCCGATTTGCAGGTCGCGCATGCCGACGGCGGGTTGCGGGTCACCAATCTGGGTAAAAGCTATCGCCGGCGCCGGGTCATCCACGACGTTTCGATGGAGCTGAGCCGGGGCGAGGTCGTGGCGTTGCTGGGGCCGAACGGGGCGGGGAAAACCACCTGTTTCTATGCAATCGCCGGTCTTGTGACCCCGGAAACCGGGCGGGTTTTCGTCGACGGGCGCGATGTGACGATGCTGCCGATGTACCGGCGCGCACGGCTGGGAATCGGGTACCTGCCGCAGGAAGCCTCGATCTTTCGGGGCCTCTCGGTCGAGGATAATATCGGCGCGATCCTTGAACATTGGGTGCCGAATCGCAAGAAACGCCACGAGCGCCTGGAAGAGCTTTTGGGCGAGTTTTCGGTCGAACACCTTCGCCGCGCGTCCGCAATGTCGCTGTCGGGGGGCGAGCGCCGCCGCGTGGAAATCGCCCGCTGTCTGGCCAGCGAACCGAAATACGTGCTGCTGGACGAACCCTTTGCCGGGGTCGACCCGATTGCGGTTTCCGACATCCGGCGACTGGTAGCGCAATTGAAAAACCGGGGCATTGGTGTGCTGATCACCGACCACAATGTCCGCGAAACGCTGGGCATCGTCGATCGGGCCTATATCCTGCACGAAGGCCATGTCCTGATGAGCGGCACCGCAGACGAGGTTGTCCACGATGAAAACGTCCGCCGGGTCTATCTTGGCCAGAATTTCCGCATCATGTAATTCCACCCGTCGGGGGGATCGCGCGTGGCCCTGAAACCCGGAATTCGCGCAACGCAAACCCAGAAATTGTCGCTGACGCCGGGTTTGCGCCAATCCATCGCCATTCTGGCGATGTCAGCCGGAGATCTGGCCGACCTTATCAAGACCGAGACGCAGGAAAACCCGCTGCTGGCGCTGGATACACCATCACAGGCGACCGGCGGGGATTTTCAGTTTGCCATCGATACCGTCGCGCAGCCGCAGACCCCGGCGGAATTGCTGCGTGCACAACTCGCCCATATGCGGGCCACAGACGAAGTGCAGACCCTCGCCTATTATCTGGCCGGCGATCTGACCGACGAGGGGTATCTGCCCGATCCGCCCGCCGAAATCGCCACCATGCTGAAGACCGATGTCAAAACCGTCCGCGCCGCCATCGATCTGTTGCAGCGGTGCGAACCGACCGGTATCGGCGCGCGCGATCTGCGCGAATGCCTTGACCTGCAATTGCGCGCGCTTGGGGTGCCCGACCGGGACCGGGGGTTCATTCTGGGCAATCTGGGCCGGTTTGCAGAGGCGGACTGGACCGCGCTGCGGCGAATCTCGGGCCATGGCGCAGAGGAATTATATCGCATGGCCGATATTCTGCGCTCGTTGAACCCTTATCCTGCCGAGGCGCTGGCACCCAGATTGGCGCCTCCGATCCATCCCGACGTTCTGGTGACCGCCCAGCCCGGTGGCGGTTTTGCCGTGGAAATCACCGGCTCGCTTGCGCCGGTGATCATCGTTCAGCCGGATCAGACCCCGCCCGCCCGTGCCGACGACCCGACCATGCAAGGGTACCTGAAAGATTGCGGCCGGCGGGCGAACGCGCTGGTGCGGGCAATCGAATCGCGCCGGGCGACCATTTTGCGGGTCGTGCAGGAAATTGTCGCGCGGCAGCACCGGTTTTTCGCAGGCGGTCCGGCGCATCTGCGGCCAATGCGCCGATACGACATCGCGCAGACGCTGGGCCTGCATCCTTCGACCATCAGCCGCACCGTGAACAACAAGGCGCTGGAATGTGCGTATGGTGTGCTGCCGCTTAAGTTCTTCTTTACCAATTCAGTGAATGATCAGGGCATGTCCGCTTATGTGGTGCAGCAGAAAATTCGACGGCTGGTTGAACGCGAAACCGCCGATCAAATTCTGTCGGATGCGCAAATTGCGACCCTTCTGGGCCAAAGCGGTGTTGACATCGCCCGCAGGACCGTTGCCAAATACAGACAATGCCTGAAATTACCGTCTTCCATTCGGCGCCGCAGATCAAAGAGGGTTCTCTGACGTTGGCGGCCTTGGGTGTGGCCTGTCGGGCAGCCGGAAATAACCCCCCTCCAAACCGACTCAATTTTCCCAGACCAAGAAGGAGAAACGATGCGTTATCAAATCAGTGGCAAGCAAATCGACATCGGCGACGCCCTGCGGGCACATGTGCGGTCCGAACTTGGCGAGGTCGTGCAGAAATACGCCGAACGCCCAACCGAATCGCAGGTGGTTTTCTCGCGGGATTCGAACGAATATGTCTGCGAGGCCCTGGTGCATCTGTCCACCGGGCTGACCACGCAGGCAAGCGCCCATGCCTTTGATATATATGCATCTTTCGATCTGTGTCGCGACAAGATCGAAAAGCAGATGCGCCGATACAAACGCCGTCTGAAGGACCACCACAAAGACCGCGAAACGCCCGTTGATTCACTGTCCGCATCGGCGTATATCCTCGCCGGATCGGGCCCGGAATCCGAGGATTCTGAGCCGGATTCGTTGCAACCGATCATCGTTGCAGAGATGGAGACCAGGATTAATTCACTGTCCGTCGGCGAGGCGGTAATGCAGATGGAACTGAACGGCGCGCCACTGCTCGTGTTCAAAAATGAGCGCCACGAAGGGTTGAATGTGGTATACAAACGCGAAGACGGCAATATAGGCTGGATCGACCCATCAATCGGCGGATAAAACCGCCTCGGGAAATTTGAGGCCGGAACTGGCGCCGCCAGATCCGAGCGACAGGAACGAAAACGCGATGGTATTATCAGAAATCCTCGGGGCTGATGCGATCCGGTCGGTAACCAAATCCGGCAGCAAAAAGCGGTTGCTTCAGGACATTGCCGGAATCGCCTCGACCGTCTACGGGCTCGACAGCGAACGGGCCTTTGATGCGTTGCAGGAACGCGAAAGCCTTGGGCCGACGGGCGTCGGCGAGGGTGTCGCGATCCCGCATGCGCGGATCGAGGGGCTGGATTCGGTTGTCGGCGTCTTTTTCCGGCTGGAAACGCCGCTGGATTACGATTCGGTCGACCGGATGCCCGTTGATCTGGTATTCGCGCTGTTCGCGCCGGTCGAATCCGGTGTCGACCACCTGAAGGCGCTGGCGCTGGTATCGCGTCTGTTGCGCGATCCGGCGGCACGGGCCAAGCTGCGGGCCAACGACGATGCGTCGATCCTTTATGCGATCCTGACGGAAATCGCCGCCCCGAAGGCGGCCTAATCGTCCGGGCGCCAGTCGCCGAAACCGAAATTCAAATAGTCGCGGGCATAGACCCGTTTCGCGATCTCTTCGATCTCGGTGTCGTGGACATCGGCAAGCGAAAAAAGCGCTGCCGTTTCCGTCGCGGGCGGAATTTCCCCGGCATCCAGCCCCGCCAGTACCTCCACATGCCGAAGGGATTGCACAAGATCGGACTCACGAATCAGGTGCGCGACCGGCATGACCGACGAAATTCCCTGAATCACCGCTGTCTGGCTGGCCCACGCCGGGTCAATGCGGTGGCTGGTCTGGTCGGTCAGATTTGCGCCCAGAAATGTCAGAAACGCCGAAAATGCGTTGCGATGCGCCGACAGATCGTACCCGTCCGCCGGGGCCCCCTTTTTGGGAACGGCAACGCCGAAATTCTTGATCAGCGCGATGCGAAGGTCGGCGTAGGCCGGGATTTCGGATTTTGCGATATATCGGCAAAAAACGCCATGCGCCCGCGCAAGAGGGTGCCGCAAGACGCTGAAGCTCTGAAATCCGGGATTTGCCCGTCGCCATTGCCGCAGGGTTTTCTGGTTGAACCCGGTGGTCAACTGGTCGGACGATACGCCGTCCTGGGCCGCCATCCAGCCAAGAACCCGCGATTCCGGTCCACCCCTGACCGGCGCGAACAGCAGCGGCGTCGAAGTGCCCGCGACATAACCGGGCACCGCCGCACCGCGCCGTGGTTCGAAATTGGGGCTGCGCGACAGGGTCATGAAATCAATGTCGCCCAGCGCCGACACCATCGCCGGAAAATTGCTGACCTTGCGCCGCAGCGAACCGGGATTCTGTTTCTTGGTATCCCGGCTGACGGTGTCGCATCGTTGCCCGGACCCCAGAAATCCGGCCAGCCCGTTCAGAATTTCAACGGAGCTTAGGTCGTCATAATGGATATAAAACGCCGCCTGACCGGATTTTTGCAGCGTGTTCAGAATGCGAAGCTGAAAGCTCTGGGTGGATTCCAGATGCTTTTCAAACTCCGCCGCGTCGAATGCGATGGCGGTGGTTTTCTGGTGCTTCAGATTGGTCAGTTTCCATTGCCCGGTCGCAGCAGCGATTTTCCGCGAAACATAGCTGTCCAGCGGATTGCGCGTCAGAACGACCTTGCCGCATTCCGGGTCGTTCAGGCACATATCCAGGATGCGGGGATCGTGGTCGTGAAAATATCGAAACCCCGGAATGGCCCCATTGCCCGCCGACCTGACCGCCGCCAGCAGCGAACCGGGATCGCGTTCGCGTTCGCGTAAACCGATGCCGAACATTTCCGCGCGCTTTTCGCCGCCAATGAAATGAGGATTGAACAGCTCGCCAAAGCTCTTGAGATCGGCGAACTGGTTGATATTCGCCTCCAGAAAATTCGAGCCGGTCCGCATTTCCGCGAAAATCACGAAATAGCTGAACCCCGCGCCCGCCATCAGCGTACCACGTAAGGCTTGGCCGGCGGTTTGCTGTGGGCCAACACGTCGCCAAGCGGGAAATCACCGACGGAATGCGGGTTCATGCCGGCATTTTTCAGGCGCTGCACAAAGGTGCCAAACCCCGCAAGATCGGCCATTTTGGGCACCTCGGTCAGCTTGCGGCTGGCCCCCGGATCAAGCCCGTCCAGCATTGATTGCAGGATCGGCATCGGATCCTCGACAAACTCGGCCAGGGTCCAGACCTTGACGCGGGCGCGGATCCCGTGGTCTTTCAACCAGTTGGCGTGCCCGGCTTCGATCGCCTGATATCGTGCCGCGTGGCGGCGGATCTTGGGGAAATTCATGCCCGAATGAAACAGCGGCACCGCCCATGCGCCGGTAATGATGAACACCCGCGCATTGGGATCATTGCCGATAAAGCCACCGATTTCCTGCTTGTCGGCGGGCCCGAATTGCAGGCATTGGTGTTCGCCCTGGGTGTTCCAGATCAGGTTGGCCAGAAATTTTTCGGGGTTGTAATCGCGAAGCTTGGCACTGTTGCTCAGACAGCCGTTGTAAATCTCTGACCTGCCGGCAAACATCACCTTGTTTTTCGCGAACAGGTGCCCGTGAACCCGCGTGCCGGTTCGTTTCTCCAACCACGTCTCGAAATTCGAGAACAGATCGCTGAACCCTTCATAAACCGTATATGGCGCGCATGTCCGTGGCAGCGCACCGTGGCCGGAATGTGGATATCGGCTTTGCATTCGCAATCCGTCCCTGCCTTGCGCGCGCTGGGTGTTTGCGCGGGCGAATATGCGGTCCAGCTTGCGGGGGTTCGGCTCAATCCGGGCCAGCGCCTTCAACTCGTCGGCAAGAAAACGACCGTACAATTTGGTGGCGCGCGGCCAGATTTTTCGGGCAACGAAACAATCGGATCGCTGCAATAGCTGCAAATGGTCGTCGTAAAAGACATGGGGCTTGCCCTGAAAATCGAAACGCGAAAGGGTCAGCGACCGACTTTCGATCCGGTTCGAGTGTTTTCGCACCAGTGATTGGAAATAGGCCTCGTCCGGAATCCAGACCTTGCTGAAATAGGCGTCATATTGCTTGCGCTCGGGATCGTTCAGAATGGCCGCAAGCGTCTTTCGCGTCAGGCACCACCACTGCGACCCCATATGCGGTTCGACCCCATCCGGGATCTTTCGCGAAAAGCCGATCCGCCGCTGAAGGCTTACGAACCGGTCAAACAGCCACCGCCGCTTGCGCCACGAAAACGGGAACCACAGGGTGAACCGTTCAAGGTCAAGTCCGCCGACCGTCCAGGTGACCTCTTCGGTGGTGACCGATTCGATGAAATCGGTCTGGTCGTTCCGGTTCAGATAATCGTTCAGTTGCCCCACCGGCCGCAACGGCAGGCACGAGCCGCTGGCCAGAAATACGTGGCTGACATCGCCAAAATCGCCAAGCAGGATATTCGCCGCATCCAGCGTTGCCCCCACGATCGAGAACTTGCCCCAGTGACACGCACGCCGATCCGCGAAACGAACGTTGTTGAACTGCGCCAGCGCCTGTTCCAGCGTGCGGTATTCCGCCGGGTCGGTTCGTGCGTCGACATGGATCACGACCGGGCAATCGTGCTGCGCCCAATAGCCCGCGACCTGTGCGACCCGGTTCAGGTTCTCGTGCGCAAGGATGATGAAACCGACACCCATGCGCTAAATCCAGTTGCCCTTGGACATCAGCCCCAGAATTTCGAGCTGCCGCCAGTTGATGTATTTTTCGGACCATTGGCACCACAGGCTGCGCGATTCTTTCAGGCCGCGTTCATAGGTCTTGTATTCCTGACCATTGGCATAGTGCTGTTTGCGGGTGATTTCCTCTTTCGACTTTTCCAGAAACGTGTTCAGAAACTTGGCGTGCAGCAATATGCCCGAGGCTTTTTCGCCGCCATCCTCGTCGTAGACAATGTTCAGGCCGCGCGGCAGCAACGTATGGGTCGAACTGACATAGACATTGCCCCGCGTCCATTTCACGAGCGGGATCTTGTTTAGCGCCGGGGCCCGCCACGGTTCGTTGGCAAAAAACGCCCGTGCCCTGGGGCCGCCCTGAATCCAGAGGTTCCGGTATTTCGGATTGCGTGAAATGACGTAATTTCCGGCATCGAAATATTCGGCGACCTCAAACGGGTTTTGCCCCGATTTGTAGTCCGTCGCATCCAGCGGGGCCTTGGGATACATGTCCAGCAGCATCGCGCCGAAAGATTTGATCGACGACGCGTCCAGCCAGTCGGTCAGCGCACGCAACGGTCTTGCATCGCAGAACGGATAGACAAAGAACTCGTCCGCATCGACGACAAGATTCCAGTGGCCGTCGCCATACCGGTTTTGCAGCGCGTTCAGCCAGTCGATGCCAAATCCGGCGCGCTTGTAGCTTTGCGTCGTCGTCCACAGTGAAACGTCGGCCTGTGATTCCAGAAATTCGCGGGTGCCGTCATCGGACCCGTTTTCAACGATCAGAAAATGATCAACGCCCTGATTGCGGTAATATTCCAGAAAATACGGCAGCCGCACCCGTTCGTTGCGCAAGGTCGAGAAAACCAGGATGGCGTCATCAGAAAACTCATCGGTGCGATCGGCGATGCAGGTCAGTTCCCGCCGTTTGCGCAGCGACCGGACGCGCCTGCGCTTGCGCTGAAGCCGCAATCTGTATCTGCCAAGTGCCCTCAAAGACCGTGCCCTTCAACGCCCGATGACCCGCACCCGCGCGGTCAGCCTTTCAGACGAATCTGAAGATCCGGTCAAAGCGCCCATTACAGTCTGGTGAAACTACCGACCTGCCCCGCACTTGCCTCTTGCCTTCCGATCCTCGTTAACGACTTTCCCGCCCGAGAATTTCTTGTCCCGAACGTAGGAGTTATCCACATTCAAGTAAAGCCGGTAATGTTTTCATAAGGCTGCACAAATGGCATTTCGGCCACAATTGTGCCAGCCGGAATCAGCGCCAGTTTCCGCGAGACATCAGCCCCAGCGCCTCCAACTGCTCCCAACCTTCATAGGCGCAGGATTCCGGGGTCCAGAAATCGGGATCCTCGATCAGACGGTCATAATAGGCACCGTACAGGTCACTGTTTTCGAAATGCTCTTTGCGGGTTTTTTCCTCGCGCGATTTCTCCACGACGGTGTTCAGGAATTTCGTGTGCAGGATGACCCCGGAAACCATGTCCGTCGCCTTCGCGCCGCGCACCTTGTTCAGCCGTCGTGGCAGCAGCGAATGCGTTGAACTGACATAGACGTACCGCCAGTGCCATTTGACCAGCGGCGCTTTGCTGAGCGTGGGCGCGCGGTCCGGTTCGCTGGAAAAAAACATCCGCGACCGCACCCCGCCCCGGATCAGCAGGTTGCCAAGTTCGGGCTGGTATTTGTGCACATAGTTCCCGGTGTCGAACCAGCACAGGACTTCGGCGGGGTCCTGCCCCGCCGAATAGGGTTGCGCGCCGACCGGCCCCCTGGGGTACATCTCCAGCATCAGGGCCCCCATGGATCGCGCGCCGGTCGAATCGAGCCAGTCGGTCAGCGCCTTCAGCGGCCTTTCGTTCCAGTGCGGATAGATGAAAACTTCGTCGGCATCCAGCGTCAGACACCAATGCCCCTTGCCGTGCCGGATCAGCAGCCAGGTCAGCCAGTCCATGCCAAACCGCGCCAGCCGATAGGAATGCGACGTGCGCCACACCGAAACATCGGGCTGCGCCGCCAGATATTCGGCGCTGCCGTCATCGCTGTCATTATCAACGATCAGAAAGTGGCCGATCCCCAGCTTGCGATGGTGTTCCAGAAAAAACGGCAATCGCACCATTTCGTTCCGCATCGTCGAGGCCAGCAGAATGTCGTTCCTGCCGATTTCCCCGGTACGATCCACCAGAACCCGCAGTTGGCGGCGTTTGCGGACGGCGCGAAACAAAAGCCGCCGCCGCTTCCACCGCATCCGATAGGTGGTCCACAGCGACGGTTGGTCCGTTTCTGCGTGGTCGCTCCGGTTCATGTCAGGACTTGTAGCCATCTTGCTGATGCCATTGCCACGCGTCCTCGATCATTCGCGCGAGGGTCGAGCGTCGGGGATTCCATCCAAGTTCCTTTTGTGCCCGCCGCGAACCGCTGACCAGTTTCGTGCAATCCCCCGCACGGCGCGCGCCCGTCTGGACGGGGACGGCGTGGTTGGTGATGACGCGGGTTTCGGCCAATACCTCTTTTACCGAAAATCCCCGGCCGGTGCCCAGGTTGAATACCCGGCTGCCCTTGCCTGCCATCAGCCGGTCCAGCCCGGTCATATGCGCGTCGACCAGGTCGCTGACATGAACATAATCGCGAATGCAGGTGCCATCCGGTGTGGCGTAGTCGTCGCCATAGATCGTAAACCGGTCACGCCGCCCCATGACCGCATCCAGGATCAGCGGTACAAGATGGGTTTCCGGGCGGTGAAATTCGCCGATCTCGGCCTCGCTGTCGGCACCGGCCACGTTGAAATACCGGAAAATCACGCTTTCCAGTCCGTCGCTGACGGCAAAATTCGCCAGCATCTGTTCGATCGCCAGTTTCGACCCCCCGTAGGCGTTAATCGGCATTTGCGCACAGGTTTCGTCCAACACGACATGATCCTGTTCGCCATAGGTCGCGCAGGTCGACGAGAATACCATTTTGCGGCAACCCGCCCCGACCATCGCGTTGATCAGCGCCAAAGAGCCCGCGACGTTGTTGTGCCAGTATCGCCCCGGTTCGCGCATCGACTGGCCGACATCCGACAGCGCCCCGAAATGCATGACCGCCATCGGCGCGTATTTCGCAAACACCTCGTGCAGTCGGTTCGCATCGCAAAGTTCGCCGCGTTCCAGCGGCCCGAACCTGACCGCATCGGCCCAGCCCGTGCTCAGATTGTCATACGTCACTGGTTGATAGCCCGCATTCTTCAGGGCCTTGCAGGCATGCGAACCGATGTAACCCGCGCCGCCGGTCACCAGAATGCTTTGCTTGTGGGTCGGGCTCATGTCGGTGTTGCCCGCTTATTCAGCCGCGCGGTTCGAGGCCATCAGGTTGCCCAGATACGCCGCGAATTCGTCGCGCAGATCCTCGCGCTCCAGACCGAAAGCGACCGTGGCTTGCAGGAACCCGGCCTTGCTGCCGCAGTCAAACCGCCTGCCTTCGAACTGGTAACCATAGACGTTGTCGGACTTTTCAATCTCGGCGGCGATGGCATCGGTAAGCTGGATTTCCCCGCCTGCGCCGGATTTCCGGCGGTTCAGGTTGCCCAGAACCGACGGCGAAAGTATGTAGCGCCCGATCACCGCGACGTTGGACGGCGCTTCGTGTGGTTCCGGCTTTTCGACCATGCCCTTAACCGACATCAACCGCCCCGTATGCGCCCGGACATCCAGCAATCCATACGCGGACGCATTCGCCGCCGGCACCTCCATCGCGGCAACCATGTTGCCACCGGTGTCGGCATAGGCCTCGACCATCTGTTGCAGACAGGGTTTTTCCGCCGCGATCACATCGTCCGGCAGGATGACGGCAAAGGGCTCGTTCGCGATCAGACGGCGGGCACACCAGACGGCGTGGCCCAGACCCAGTGCCTCGCGCTGGCGGACATAGGCGATTTCGCCGCTTTCCATGGTCGTGCGTTTCAGAATGCGCAGCAGGTCTTTCTTGCCGTGCTGCTGAAGCGATGCTTCGAGCTGGGGTGCGCTGTCGAAATAGTCCTCCAGCGCGCCCTTGCCGCGCGAGGTGACAAAGATGAATTCCTTGATCCCGGCGGCACGGGCCTCGTCGATCGCGTATTGGATCAGCGGGCGGTCCACCAGCGAAAGGATCTCTTTCGGGATGGACTTCGTGGCCGGAAGAAACCGGGTTCCAAGACCGGCAACCGGAAATATGGCCTTGATGACTCTGTTTTTCATTTCACACCCGGTACTGGTAAACCACAGGTACGTGCCCCTTGGTTAATTCCTACTAGGTGAGAATCTAGGAGTAAATAAGGCGCGTTTGCCCGCAAGCGCTTCGTTCCCGTCAGGCGTACCCCTCAATCGACCCCCATTTCCGCCAACTTCGCCTCGATCCGCGCCACGTCTTCGGGGTTGTTCAGTTCCCAGAATGCGCGACCGCGGCCTTCGACCTCGACGCAATGAACCGGCCAGCCGTTCTCCATGAACCGCAATTGTTCCAGCCCTTCCCAGGTTTCAAGCGGCCCTGCCGTCCAGTCGCGATAGGCCGCAAGCGCTGCGGGGCGAAAGGCATATACCCCGACATGATGGAACACCGGCACCGTTTCCCCCGCCCGCAATTCACGCCCGACATGGGGCATGACCTCTTTGCTGAAAAACAGCGCGCGGCCGTTTTTGTCGAAAACCGCCGTGGTGCCGCCCACGCGATTGTTGCGGCGGTCCTGCTGAAATCCGGCCAATGCTTCGGCGTCGCAGCGCAGCACCGGGGTTGCAACCATGCGATCCGGGTCCGCCCGCATCGCGGCAACCATGTCTTCGACGAACCAAGGTGGCGTAAGCGGCGCATCGCCTTGAAAATTCACGATGATATCAAACTCTTCACCCCACCGGTCAAGCGCGTCGGCGCAGCGCTCGGTGCCGTTGCCGCAATGCTCGGACGTCATGACAACTTCGGCCCCGAAGCCCTTGGATTCATATCCGATTCGCTCGTCATCCGTTGCGATGACGATCCGGTCGATGCCGCTGACATGCGACGCGGTTTCCCAAGACCGCCGGATCAGCGATTTCCGGGTGCCGCTGCTGCCTGTCAGACCGACCAGCGGTTTGCCCGGATACCGCGTTGATGCATAGCGCGCGGGGATGACGATCAGAACGGACATGGCCTAGCCCTTGTGCAATTCGACGCCGGGGGCGTAGGCGATGAAGAACGGGTTGGCGTAGCCCGGTTTGCCATAGGACAGCGGCCGGTGATCGTCGAACCGCACGACCTGCCCGCCCGCGCCCAGCAGCACTGCGTGCCCTGCTGCCGTGTCCCATTCCATCGTGCGCCCGACGCGCGGGTAGAGATCGGCCTCGCCGGTTGCGACCAGACAGAATTTCAACGACGAGCCGGCACTGGCGCTGTCGCGGACGTTGTATTTGCCGATGTAATCCTCGGTCGCCTGATCCCGATGGGACTTGCTGGCAACCACGATCAGCGCGCCATTATCCGGGCTGGAAACGCTGGCCGGAGTTTTTGCGCCGATGATGCCGGGCAGGTGATCGCCGGTCTCTTCAACGGTGTTTCCATCCGCATCGGTATAGAACAGCCGCTTTTTCGCCGGAGCGTAAACCACGCCGCGCAGCGGCACGCCGTTTTCGACATAGGCGATGTTCACGGTGAAATCGCCCCGCCGTTTGACGAATTCCTTGGTCCCGTCCAGCGGATCGACGATGATGAAACTGCGGGATGTCTCGGCATGCGTGGCCGACTGTTCCTCGGTCACCACCAGGATTTCCGGGAACGCGGCGCGCAACCCCGCGGATATCAGGGCGTCGGCGGCCTCGTCCGCCTCGGTCACCGGGCTGTCGTCCGATTTCGTCTTTACTTCGAAGTCATCGCTTTCATAGATTTCCATGATCGCGGCCCCCGCAACGAGGGCGAGATCGCGAAACACCGTCTCTATTCGACTGAAATCCACCACATTTTCCCCATTCTTGAAATCTCGATCCATGCCACTTATGATCCGCCGTTAACCGGACAGCAAGGTTTCAGGGTCGAAATCGCAAGAAACCGGTCGCAATCGCAGGCAGGCAGCATGCTTCAATACGAAACCCGCAGTTCTGGCATTTATGCCGTGCTGCGCATAACCGATCTGCTTTATCATTCGATCGTGCGGGTCGTGCGAAAATCCAGCAGCAATGCGCTGGTGGGTCTGATCAACAATATCCTGCAATCCGTACTGATGATCGCCGTGTTCTACGTGATGTTTTCGGTGTTCGGCGTTCGCGGCAATTCGGTGCGCGGTGATTTTCTGTTGTTTCTGATGACCGGCATCTTTTTGTTTCTGACCCACACCAAAACCATGGGCGCGGTGATCGGATCCGAAGGTCCGGCGTCCGAGATCATGAAACACTCGCCGATGACCACGTTTGTCAGCATCACCGCATCCGCACTTGCCGCGCTTTATCTGCAACTATTGTCGATGGCGGTGATCCTGTTCGTCGTGCATGTCGCGCTGCGCCCGATCGTGATCGACAATCCGGCGGGCGTATTTCTTTCGTTCTTTCTGGCATGGTTCAGCGGCGTGGCCATCGGCCTGATCTTTCTGTCGATCAAGCCCTTCGCGCCCAATTTTACCAAAACCGGGTCGATGATCTATTCCCGCGCCAACATGATTGCCAGCGGCAAGATGTTCGTTGCCAACCAGTTGCCCGCCTATATCCTGCCGTATTTTTCGTGGAACCCGCTGTTTCATACCATCGATCAGGCACGCGGGGCGGCATTCATCAACTATTCGCCGCACGTGACTTCGATCATGTATCCGGTATATTTCAGCATGGCATTGCTGGTGATCGGCATGATGGCCGAGTTCTTCACGCGGCAGCGCGCATCGGCAAGCTGGAACAGTCGGAGATAGAAAATGAACATCGTCAAGACACTGACCGTCGTCCTGCTGCTGGCCGCCGGGCCGGTCAACGCACAGGACATCGCAACCGATCCTGCGCTATTTGATGTCGCGGGGGTCGCATCCAACGATGTTCTGAACATCCGCCAATCGCCGGATGGCAGCAGCGAGATCATTGGCGCGCTGGCGTTCGACCAGACCTCGGTCGAAGTGATCGCGACGATCCGCGACGGCACCTGGGGGATGGTGAATGCCGGCGAGGGCGTGGGCTGGGTCGCGATGCGATTCATGCGCATCAGCGCTGGCACGCCCGACAATCTGCCGGAACAGCTTGCCTGTTCTGGGACCGAGCCGTTCTGGTCGCTGGAATTCGCACCCGGCGGAACCGCATTCGCCGACTGGTCGCCAATGGGCCTGACAAACGACAAGCGGTCGGTTTACGCGAATTTCTGGTCGAACTCGCCTTCAAACCGGGCCACCAGATCCTGGGGGTTTGTGCTGCAGGATCAGATATCCGGATCGCCCGTTGGCGTAACCGGTTTCATTCGAACCGAATTGTGCAACGACGGCATGTCGGACCGGGAATTCGGGTTCTCGGTTGACGTCATTCTAAAAACCGGCGACCAGACTCTGGTATCGGGTTGTTGCAGCATCTCGCCGCCTTAATCGACGACCCGCATCGTCAGGTTGATCCGTCCGCCTTGTCGCAACAGTTGCGAAGACCGAAATCGTATGCGGTCAACGCCATGATAAACCCGCCGGGCCGGGCCTGCCAGAATGGCCACATCGCCGGATTTCAGCCAGACCGACCCGGTTTTCCCGCCGCGCGTCGGGTTGCCAACACGAAACAACCCGTCGTCCCCCAAGGAAACCGACACCACCGGCCACCCGAAATCCGCCTCGTCGTTGTCGCGGTGCATGCCCATCCTCGCGCCCTCGGCGTAGTGGTTGATCAGGCAGCAATCAGGGTCGCGGCAGGCATCGATCAGTGCGTGCCAGATGTCCAGCAACGCCGCCGGGATCGGTGGCCACGGACCCCCCGCCGGGTGCCGGGGTTCATAACGATAGCCGCGCACGTCCGAAAACCAGCCGTATTTCCCGGCCGAGGTCATTGCGACCGACATTTTCCCGCCCCGCCGGGTCGACGGCGAAAACAGCGGTGCCCGTTTTGCGATATCGCGAATTTCCTCGATGACTTCCACTTGCCTTGATGGGCCAAGAAACCCCTGAACGATCAGAACCCCGCGCAGGTCCAGCACGGCGTGGTCGGCCTGAATTTCGGGGCGAACGCGCATTTCATTTCTTCAAAGGATTGGCTGGCGGCGAAACCCGCCCTTTTCGTGCCTTTTCCCCCATAAAACCCGCACTTTCACCGGTGCCGCGGCTTGCAGCACGAAAATCACGCTCTTATATAGCGCTCAAATCGTGGTTGGCCCGGAAAGGGTTCAGCCAAGGGATCGGATGGCAGGGGCCGAATGCGGGTCTGCAATCCTGCAAATCGCCGCTTGGAAAGGATTTTAAGCATGGCCAAAGTAATCGGAATCGACCTGGGAACCACAAATTCCTGCGTCGCAATAATGGACGGTTCGCAGCCCAAGGTGGTCGAGAACGCTGAGGGTGCCCGTACCACCCCCTCGATCGTCGGATTCACCGACGAGGAACGTCTGGTCGGGCAGTCTGCCAAACGGCAGGCGGTCACGAATCCGGAAAACACGCTGTTCGCGGTCAAGCGCCTGATCGGGCGTCGCTTTACCGACCCCACGGTCGAAAAAGACAAGGGCATGGTTCCCTATAACATCGTCGAAGGGCAGAACGGCGACGCCTGGCTCGAAGTCAAGGGCGAGAAATATTCCCCCAGTCAGGTTTCGGGTTTCATCCTCGGCAAGATGAAGGAAACCGCCGAATCATATCTGGGCGAAACGGTGACCGAAGCGGTCATCACCGTTCCCGCCTATTTCAACGATGCCCAACGGCAGGCCACCAAGGATGCCGGCAAGATCGCCGGTCTGGATGTTCTGCGCATCATCAACGAACCGACGGCCGCGGCGCTGGCCTATGGGCTGGACAAGGAGGGCGGCAAGACCATCGTGGTCTATGACCTTGGCGGCGGCACGTTCGACGTTTCGATCCTTGAAATCGACGACGGTCTGTTTGAGGTCAAGTCCACCAATGGCGACACGTTCCTTGGCGGTGAAGATTTCGACATGCGCATCGTCGAATATCTGGCGGCCGAGTTCAAAAAGGAAACCGGCGTCGATCTGACCAAGGACAAGATGGCGCTGCAGCGGCTCAAGGAAGCCGCGGAAAAGGCCAAGATCGAACTGTCCAGCTCGGCCCAGACCGAGATCAACCAGCCGTTCATCTCGATGGACCCCAAGGGCGGTCAGCCGCTGCACATGGTGCTGAAACTGACCCGCGCCAAACTGGAATCGCTGGTCTCCGATCTGATCAAACGCACGATGAAGCCCTGTCAGGCCGCGCTGAAAGATGCCGGCCTTGCCAAGGGCGATATCGACGAGGTGGTTCTGGTCGGCGGCATGACCCGGATGCCCAAGGTGATCGAGGAAGTCAGCAAATTCTTCGGCAAGGAACCGCACAAGGGCGTGAACCCCGACGAGGTTGTCGCGCTGGGCGCTGCCATTCAGGCCGGTGTTCTGCAAGGCGACGTCAAGGACGTGGTCCTGCTGGACGTGACCCCGTTGAGCCTTGGCATCGAAACGCTGGGCGGCGTGTTCACCCGCCTGATCGACCGCAACACCACGATCCCGACCAAGAAAAGCCAGGTCTTTTCGACCGCCGAGGATAACCAGAACGCCGTGACGATCCGCTGTTTCCAGGGCGAACGCGAAATGGCCGCCGACAACAAGCTTTTGGGCCAGTTCAACCTCGAAGAAATCCCGCCCGCACCGCGCGGCCTGCCACAGATCGAGGTCACGTTCGACATCGACGCCAATGGCATCGTTTCGGTCTCGGCCAAGGACAAGGGCACGAACAAGGAGCAGAAGATCACCATTCAGGCGTCGGGCGGTCTCAGCGACGACGACATCGAAGCCATGGTCAAGGACGCCGAGGATAACGCCGAGGCCGACAAGGATCGCCGCGAACTGGTCGAGGCAAGGAACCAGGCCGAAAGCCTGATCCACGGCACAAAGAAATCGCTCGAGGATCATTCCGACAAGGTTGACCCTTCGACGGTCGAGGTAATTGAACTTTCGCTCAAGGCCCTGGAAGAAGCTCTCGAAGCCGACGACGCCGGCAAGATCAAGTCGCTGAGCCAGGATCTGACCGAAGCCGCGATGAAACTTGGCGAAGCGATCTACAAGGCCTCTGCCGAAGAGGCGGCGGCCGAAGAAAGCGAAGACGATGGCGGCCCAAGCCCGGTCGATGAAGATATCGTTGACGCCGATTTCGAGGATCTGGGTGACGACGAGCGGCGCGCCTGAGCGTCGAACTGACCAGGGCGTCGGTCCCACCGGGGCCGGCGCGCGCATATTTCGGGTTCTGTAGCAATGTCCAAACGCGACTTTTATGATGTTCTGGGGGTGGCCAAAGGGGCCAGCGATTCCGAACTCAAAAAGGCCTATCGCAAAAAGGCGATGGAGCTGCACCCGGACCGCAACAAGGACGATACCAGCGCCGAAGGCCGGTTCAAGGAAGTCAACGAGGCGTATGACGTTCTGAAAGACGCCGACAAGAAGGCCGCGTATGACCGGTTCGGCCACGCCGCCTTTGAAAACGGCAGCGGCGGCCCGCAGGGTTTCGCCCAGGGCGGCGGCGGCGACTTTTCATCGGCCTTTTCGGATGTGTTCGAAGACCTGTTCGGCGATTTCATGGGCGGCGCGCGCGGCGGCGGGGCCCAGCGGGCATCGCGGGGCTCGGACCTGCGTTACAATCTGGGCGTCACACTGGAAGAGGCGTTTTCGGGCCGCCAACGCTCGATCTCGGTTCAAAGCTCGGTCTCGTGCGCCACTTGTAGCGGTACCGGGGCCGAAGGCGGCGCAGAGCCGTCGAATTGCCCGACCTGTTCCGGCATGGGCAAGGTACGCGCGCAACAGGGATTCTTTACCGTCGAACGCACGTGCCCGACCTGCGCCGGGCGCGGCCAGATCATCACCAACCCATGCAAGTCCTGCGCCGGGGCCGGTCGCACGCAAAAAGAGCGTTCGCTTTCGGTAAACATTCCGGCGGGCGTTGAAACCGGCACCCGTATCCGGCTGGCGGGCGAGGGTGAGGCCGGGTTGCGCGGCGGCCCTTCGGGCGACCTCTATATCTTCATCGAAGTACGCGACCACCCGATATTCGAGCGTGAGGCGCAGAACCTGTTTTGCCGGATTCCGGTATCGTTTGGCACGGCGGCGCTTGGCGGCGAGATCGAGGCCCCGACGATTGACGGCGGTCGCAGCCGCGTCAAGATTCCCGCCGGCAGCCAGTCGGGCAAGCAGATGCGGCTTCGCAGCAAGGGAATGCCGGCGCTGCGCGGTGGACCTGCGGGCGACCTCTATATCGAGCTGGCGATCGAAACGCCGGTCAACCTCAGCAGCAAACAGCGCGAATTGTTGCGCGAATTCGAGGAACTGGGGGCGAACAACAACCCGCAAAGCTCCAATTTCTTCGGCAAAGTCAAAACCTTCTGGGACGGCATGAAGGGTTGACGTTAGCTTAGGCCTCCAGCCGCTTTTCCAGAAACGCCTTGACTTCGATCAACGAGGGAATCGCCTCGGCGGCACCCTTTCGGGTCACCTGCAACGCGGCAGCGGCAGCGGCAAATGTCATGGCGCCCCGGCGGTCCATTTCTGCGTCGACGCCAGCCAGATAATACCCCAGATAGGTATCGCCTGCGCCAGTGGTGTCCTGCGGCGCGACCGCAAAGGCCCGCACGTCAATCGTTTCCCGCGCAGATCGGAACGTCGCGCCCTCGCCACCCCGGGTGATCAGGGTTTCGGGCACCGGCAGGTGCTGTGCGTTGACGCCCATCGCCTGCGCCAGTTGCCCGGCCTCCAGCGCGTTGACCACCAGCAGGTCGGTGAACGGCAGCAATCGCTGGGCGTGATCCGCATCGAACGGCGCAGCGGAATAAACGACCCGCATGTCCCGGCTTTGCGCCAGTTCGGCGGTGAATGCGCCCAGATTGGTTTCCGCCTGCAATACCAGAATATCGCCCGGCATCGCATCGCCAAGCGCGTCGGTTATCCGGGCCTCGTCCAGCGCGGCGTTGGCGGAACTGTGGATGACGATGGCGTTTTCGCCCGCCGCATCGACGCTGACGATGGCATGTCCGGTCGGAATATCCAGCGTGGCAATGTAATCGGTATTCACGCCAAGTTCGTGCATGCGCCCGACCGCCCAGCCGCCATCGGGACCGACCGCACCGATATGGAACACCCGCGCCCCGGCCCGCGCCGCCGCGATCGATTGATTGGCGCCCTTGCCACCCAGACCTACGTGATGCGCTATCGCCGCGATGGTTTCACCCGGCGCCGGCAATGTCGGTACATCATAAAAATGATCGGCATTGATGGAGCCAAGGTTGAATATCGCCATTCACGCCACCTTGCAGGCTGCCATCACCGCCATGTGCAGAATGTCGGTATCTGTCGACGTCGTGCTACATAATTGCACCGATTTTTCGATGCCCGTCAGAATCGGGCCAATGACGGTCGCGCCGCCCATTTCCTGCAGCAGCTTGACCGAGATCGAGGCCGAATGCCGCGCGGGCACCACCAGAACATTCGCCGGTGCGCTCAGGCGGCAGAAGGGATAGCTCTCCATCACGTCGGAATTCAGCGCAACATCGGCCGTCATCTCGCCCTCGAATTCGAAATCGACGCCTCGTTCGGCCAGCACATCGGGCGCATCGTGCATTTTCTCGGCCCGCTCGGAGACCGGATAGCCGAAGTTCGAAAAACTGACAAAGGCGACCCGAGGTTCAAGCCCCAGTGACCGCGCAACATGGGCCGCGCGTTCCGCAATGTCAGCAAGGTCTTCCTTTTCGGGCCATTCGTGAACCAGCGTGTCCGCGATCAGGACCAGACGCCCGCGCAGCAGCACCGCCGAAACCCCGACCGCGCCATCCTTTGCCGTCGCATCGATGACGTGATTCAGCAATTCCAGCACCAGCGCCGATTTGCGCGTCGCCCCGGTAACCATCCCGTCGCCGTGCCCGTGCGCCACCATCAGCGCCGCAAAAACGTGCCGGTCGCGTGATGCCAGGCGGTGGCAATCTTGTTGATCGTACCCCTTGCGCTGCAAGCGCTCGTAGAGGTGCGCCTTGTATTCGTCGAGGTGGGGCGTGGTGGCCGCGTTCACGACCTCAATTTCGTCAAAGGCATCGCCCAGCCCGGCGGCTTCAAGCCGACTGCGCACGCTGGCCTCGCGGTCAACGACAATGGCGCGGCCAAGACCCGACCGGGAATAGTTTACCGCCGCGCGCAAAACCCGCAGATCGTCACCCTCGGCAAACACCATCCGGGCCTGCGCGTTGCGCGCCCGCACATACAGCGATTGCAGGATCGAGGCGGTCGGATCAAGCCGCGCCTTCAGCGACAATTCATACGCCTCCATGTCGATGATGGGTCGCCGGGCAACGCCGGTATCCATCCCGGCGCGGGCCACGGCGGGCGGAATCACGTAGATCAGGCGCGGATCGAACGGGGTCGGAATGATGTAGTCGCGCCCAAAAGTCAGCTTGGTGCCATAGGCCATCGCCACTTCGTCCGGCACGTCCAGCCGCGCCAGATCCGCCAGTGCATGCGCACAGGCGATTTTCATTTCATCGTTGATGGCGCGGGCGTTGATATCCAGCGCCCCGCGAAACAGGTACGGGAACCCCAGCACGTTGTTCACCTGATTGGGGTAATCCGACCGCCCCGTTGCAACGATCGCGTCTTCGCGGACCGCGTGCGCCTCTTCGGGTGTGATTTCCGGATCGGGGTTGGCCATGCCAAAGATGACCGGATTTGGTGCCATGCTTTTGACCATCTTGGCGGTCACCGCGCCCTTGACCGATACGCCGATAAAAACATCGGCGTCGACCATGGCCTGTTCCAGCGTGCGCGCATCGGTCTTTGCGGCATGGGCGGATTTCCACTGGTTCATGCCCTCTGTGCGGCCCTGATAGATCACGCCCTTGGTGTCGCAGGCGATGCAATTGTCGTGTTTGGCCCCCAGCGTCTTGATCAGTTCGATACAGGCGATGCCCGCCGCACCCGCGCCATTCAGAACGATCCTGCAATCTTCGATCTTCTTGCCCGAAATGTGCAGCGCATTGATCAGCCCGGCCGCGCAGATCACGGCGGTGCCGTGCTGGTCGTCGTGAAAAACCGGGATGTCCATTGCCTCTTTCAGGCGCTGCTCGATGATAAAGCACTCCGGGGCCTTGATGTCTTCGAGATTGATGCCGCCAAACGTCGGCCCCATCAGCTTGACCGCGTTGACAAAGGCATCGGGGTCCTGGGTATCAAGCTCCAGATCCACCGAGTTCACATCGGCAAACCGCTTGAACAGAACCGACTTGCCCTCCATCACCGGTTTTGACGCCAACGCCCCCAGATTTCCCATGCCCAGAATTGCAGAGCCGTTGGTGATCACCGCGACAAGATTGCCCCTGGTGGTGTAATCGTACGAAGCCTGTGGATCGTCGGCGATGGCCTGAACCGGTACCGCGACGCCGGGTGAATACGCCAGCGCCAGATCACGCTGCGTCGCCATCGGGACCGAAGCGCTGATTTCTATTTTGCCGGGCTTTGGTTCCAGATGATACGTAAGCGCGTCTTCGGCCGTGGTCTTGGTGTTGTTCGCCATCGTTCAATTTGTCCTCGTCATGGTTGGCACTGCTTAACGCGGCAGACGGGGCGCTACAACCGGACACTGGCTTTTGCGCTTTTCGCGGCGGCGGGGGCTGTGTAGGTTGCATCGGCAATTTGCAGGGGGTGATGCGGTGAATCTCGCGGGCGCAAACGTCACGCCGATGATGGCGCAGTATCTGGAGATCAAGGAACATTACCCCGACGCCCTGTTGTTTTACCGCATGGGCGACTTTTACGAGATGTTCTTTGACGATGCCGAAGCGGCGGCGGGCGCGCTGGATATCGCCCTGACCAAACGCGGCAAGCATCTGGGGCGCGAAATTCCGATGTGCGGCGTGCCCGCGCATGCGTCGGATGGCTATCTTTTGTCCCTGATCAAAAAGGGGTTCCGCGTCGCTGTTTGCGAACAACTCGAAGACCCGCGCGCCGCCAGGCAACGTGGTGCCAAGGCCGTGGTCAAACGCGGTGTCGTGCGTCTGGTTACACCCGGCACCCTGACCGAGGATTCGCTGCTAAGCGCGCGGCGGCACAATTTTCTGTCGGCGTGGGTCGAAATCAGGGGCGAGGCCGCGTTCGCGTGGGCCGACGTATCCACCGGCGCATTCCGGGTGATGCCCTGTCCGCGAGTTCTGCTGGCAACGCAAATGGCGCGGTTGTCACCAAGCGAGCTGTTGGTGCCGGAACCGTTGTTTTCGGAGTTCGCCGATCTTGCGGCGGAATATGACGCGGCATTGACCCCGATGGGGATGGGCGCATTTGATTCCGCCAATGCTGAAAGACGGTTGGCGGATTTGTTTAATGTCCAATCGCTGGCCGGGATCGACTCGTTCAGCCGGGCCGAGATTGCAGCGATGGGCGGCATCGTCGAATATCTGGATCTGACCCAAAAGGGACACCTGCCCCTGCTGGCCCGCCCGGTACGCGAAGCCGGCGATCGCCTGATGCGGATCGACAGCGCCACCCGCCAGAATCTGGAACTGACCCGAAACCTTGCCGGAAAAAGCGACGGTTCGCTGCTGTCCGTGATCGATCGAACGATCACCAGTGGCGGCGCAAGGTTGATGTCCTCTCGGCTGGGTGCCCCGTCGGTTCATCTTGAAACGATCCATAACCGGCAGGAAATGCTGGCCTTTTTTCTGGAGAATCCGGCCGTCTCGACCGGCGTCCGCGAGGCGCTGCGCGCTTGCCCTGATCTGGAACGCGCGCTGGCGCGGTTGGCGCTCAATCGCGGTGGGCCGCGCGACCTTGCCGCCGTCTGCCGGGCGCTTGGTCAGGCCGGGTTGATTGCGCACGAGATCTCGGCGGTGCAACCGCCCGCGTCGCTGATGTCGGCCGTCACTTCGTTGCGTGGATTTGAAAACCTTCAGGATCTGCTGATAAGCGCGCTGGCACCGGAACCTCCGGTTCAGCTACACGACGGCGGAATGGTTGCCGCCGGGTTCGACGACGAGCTTGATAAGCTGCGGCACCTCCGTGACGACGGGCGCGCCGTCATTGCGGAAATGCAGGCGGAGTATGTTGCTGACACGGATGTCAAATCGCTTAAGATTAAACATAACAACGTGTTGGGCTACTTTGTTGAGACTCCGGCTTCACATTCAACCCGGATGATGGCACCTCCGTTTTCCGAGGTTTTCGTCCATCGGCAAACCACCGCCAACGCGCTCAGATTCACGACCGCCGCGCTGTCCGAGATCGAATCGCGCATTCTGAATGCCCGCGACCGCGCCCTTTCCATTGAGCGGCGCGTGTTTGACGAACTGCAATCCGCCGTTCTGGATGCCGCTGCTGCGCTTGGCCCGCTGTCGCGTGCCGTTGCCGAGATCGATGTGGCGGCGGCGCTGGCAGATGTCGCCGCCCGCGAAAACTGGTGCCGTCCGGAGCTGGACGAATCTCACCGGTTCGAGATTGTCGAGGGCCGCCACCCCGTGGTCGAAAGCGCGCTTCGGGCTGCTGGGGACGTGCCGTTCATTGCCAACGATTGCGACCTGAGCGACGATTTGCCCGATAAATCAAGAATTTGGTTGCTGACCGGCCCGAATATGGCCGGGAAATCCACGTTTCTGCGGCAAAACGCCCTGATCGCCCTGTTGGCCCAGATCGGAAGCCACGTTCCTGCCAGATCGGCGCGCATTGGGCTGGTATCGCAATTATTCTCGCGCGTCGGCGCGGCGGACGATCTGGCGCGGGGTCGATCGACCTTCATGGTGGAAATGGTGGAGACCGCAGCGATCCTTAATCAGGCGGATTCCCGGGCGCTGGTCATTCTCGATGAAATCGGGCGCGGCACGGCCACCTATGACGGATTATCCATCGCCTGGGCGACGCTGGAGCAGTTGCACGATGTCAATAAGTGTCGGGCGCTCTTTGCCACGCATTATCATGAGCTTACCGCCCTTTCCTCAACCCTTGTATCCCTGGCCAACGCGACCGTCGCCGTTCGCGAATGGCAAAACGAAGTCGTGTTCCTGCACGAGGTGCGACCCGGTGCCGCCGACCGGTCGTATGGCATACAGGTGGCGCGTCTGGCCGGCCTGCCCGAGGCGGTGATCGACCGGGCGCGATCGGTTCTGGCGGCGCTGGAAGAGGGCGACCATTCGACCGGTGGTCGGACGCAGGCGGTGATTGATGGTTTGCCGCTGTTTTCAGCCTCGGCGGGGGCGCGGCGGGATGCGCCTGAAACGTCCGCGATTGAAACGCGGTTGCGGGAAATTCATCCCGACAACCTGACCCCGATGGATGCGCTTAACCTGATCTATGCCCTTCGCGGTCTGCTGAAGGCCGACGAGAATGGATCGGGTTGAACGCTCAGTCGTCGGTCTTTGGCGGGGTCGAGGATACCCCGACCTGCGCCGGGCGCAACAGACGGTCGCCAATCACGAACCCCTCGTTCATCAACTGGATGATCTGCCCAGCGCTGGTGTCGGGCAGCGGTGCCTCGAACATGGCCTGATGTAACTGCGGGTTGAACTTTTCGCCGGGTTCGGGCGAAAGCCGCTCGATCCGGTGTTTGGAGAACGCGGCCAGCAATTCGCGCAGCGTCAGTTCGACCCCTTCGATCAGCGCCCTGGAAGTTTCGCGCTGGGCATCGTCAACGGAATCGAGCGCGCGCCGCATGTTGTCGTAGACCGACAACAAGTCCCGCGCGAGCTTCGAGCCGCCGTAGACTTCGGCGTCGCGGCGGTCCCGCTCGCCACGTTTGCGCACGTTTTCGGCTTCGGCCAGTGCGCGCATCAACCGGTCTTTCAGATCGTCGCGCTCGGCGCAAAGCAGGTCCCATTCGTTGGCTTCATCGCCCAGCGCCAGCGGGTCGGAATCGTTGAATTCCGCCGGGTCGTATTCCGGTTCTTTCGCAGCCTCAGCCGTCACTTCGTCATCCTTTTCATCCGCCATCTGCGCCTCTAATCCAACTGACGGTCAGACAGCAATCGCCCGACCAGTTGCGCGGTGTAATCGACAATCGGCACGATCCGTCCATAGTTGAGCCGGGTCGGTCCGATCACGCCCACCGCACCGATAATTTTCCGGTCAGCGTTCATATATGGAGAAACCACCAAAGAGCTACCGGAAAGTGAAAAAAGTTTGTTTTCCGAACCAATAAACACCCGGACACCTTCGCCACCTTCGGTCAGGTCCAGAAAACGCGCCAGATCGCGTTTGCGTTCCAGATCGTCAAACAGGGTCCTGATGCGCGAAAGGTCCTGGCCGATGGTGTCGTCGCCGATCAGGTTCGACTGACCGCGCACAATCAGGCGTTCGTGATTTTCGCCCTCGGATTCCCACATGGCAACGCCATTTTCGACCATTTGCCGCGCCAGTGTGTCCAGCTCCTGACGATGATTGCGGATCTCGGTCCTGACGACCTGCGCCAGTTCGGAAAGCGTGTGCCCCTGAACGATGGCGTTCAGGAAATTTGCGGCCTCGCGCATGGCCGATGGCGTCTGGCCGGGCGGCGGCGTAAACACCCGGTTTTCAACCTGTCCGTCCGCCGTCACCAGAACCACCAGCGCCCGGTCGGGCGACAGGGTCACGAATTCGATATGCTTGATTGCGGCCTCGGATTTTGGGGCCAGAACCAGACCCGCGCCCTGCGTCAGCCCGGACAGGACCGTGCTGGCCTTGTCCAGCATTCTGGGCACATCGTCGTTGTCGTGCCCGATCGTGTTCTTGATCTTGTGCTGCTCGGTCTCCGGCAGATCGCCGACCTCCAGAAACGAATCAACGAACATGCGCATGCCCAATTGTGTCGGCACCCTGCCCGCAGAGATATGTGGGCTGCCAAGCAGACCCAAATGTTCGAGGTCCTGCATGACATTGCGAATGGTCGCGGCGGAAATGTCCTCGGTCAGGGATCGCGACAGGGTGCGCGAGCCGACGGGTTCGCCCAGATCGATATAAGTTTCCACAATGGTGCGAAACACGTCGCGACCGCGATCGTTCAGATCGTCAAGCGGATTGGTTGGCTTGGTCATTTTGGTCGAACCGGTCAATTGCGGGAAACATTCGTAGTTATTCTTTGCTGGTGCGTCAATCGGCCCGTTCAGGCCTTTACTCGCAGCATCCGCGCGCGGTATCTGGCACGGCATCTGCAAAAAGGAATGAACATGCGCCCCTCCGGAAGAAAACCCGATCAGCTTCGCGAGATTTCGATTGAGACCGGAATCACCCGGCATGCTGAAGGTTCGTGCCTGATCAAGTGCGGAGAGACGCATGTGCTTTGCACGGCGTCGCTTGAATCGCGGGTGCCACCCTTTTTGCGAAATTCCGGGCTGGGCTGGGTCACCGCCGAATACGGTATGCTGCCGCGGGCGACGACGACCCGCAACCGGCGCGAGGCCGCCGCGGGCAAGCAATCCGGCAGAACACAGGAAATCCAGCGGCTTATCGGGCGATCCTTGCGTGCAGGTGTGGACCGTGTCGCGCTGGGTGAGCGGCAGATCACCGTGGATTGCGACGTGTTGCAGGCCGATGGCGGCACCCGATGCGCGTCGATCACCGGCGGCTGGGTGGCGCTGCGCCTTGCGGTGAATGCGTTGCTGAAAGCCGGTGAAATCTCGACCGATCCGCTGACCGATCACGTTGCGGCGGTAAGTTGCGGCATTTACGGCGGGCAGGCGATTCTGGATCTCGATTATGCCGAAGACAGCGAAGCCGGCACCGACGCGAACTTTGTCATGACCGCGACGGGGGGGCTGATCGAAATTCAGAGTTCGGCCGAGGGGGCAACTTTCTCGCGCCCGGAATTCAACCAGATGCTCGATCACGCAGAGGCCGGAATTGCCGTACTGGTCGCCGCCCAGGCCAAAGCGACCGGGACCTGACATGCGAAGCAGAATTGGCGACAGGATCGTCGTCGCCACCCATAATCGCGGCAAGCTGATCGAAATTCGTGACCTGCTGTTGCCGCTGGGGATAGAACCGGTTTCCGCCGATGACCTTTCCCTGCCCGAACCGGCCGAAACCGAGGATACGTTCGCCGGAAATGCCCGGATCAAGGCGCATTTCGCGGCCCGTCAGTCCGGTATGGTGGCCCTGTCCGATGACAGCGGCATCGTGGTGGACGCGCTGGATGGCGCGCCGGGGGTCTATACGGCCAACTGGGAGGAAACCGATGCCGGACGTGACTTTTTCGCCGCGATGCGAAAAGTACAGACCCGGCTAGAGGGTCTCGCCGCGCCGGAACCGCGAACCGCACGGTTCGTGTGCACGCTGTGTCTTGCCTGGCCGGACGGGGACGAGCGGATTTTCGAGGGCAAGGTCGAAGGTCGCCTGGTCTGGCCGATCCGGGGCGAAAACGGGTTTGGTTTTGACCCCATGTTCCTGCCCGACGGTCGCGCCCAGACGTTTGGGGAAATGGTGCCTGCCGAAAAGCACGCGATGAGCCATCGCGCGGTGGCTTTCCGACGGTTGCTTGCCGATCTGGGAAATGGCTGACGCCCTGCGATCAGATGGGTTGAGCATTTATTTGCACTGGCCCTTTTGCACGGCGAAATGCCCCTACTGTGATTTCAACTCCCACGTCGCGGCGAATATCGATCAGACCCACTGGGCCGAGGCCTTTGACCAAGAGCTCGCGCGTTACCATCACCAGGTCCCGGAACGTACTGTAAAGTCCATATTTTTCGGTGGTGGCACCCCCAGCCTCATGGAAGGCGAAACCGTGCGTTCCCTGCTGCGCTCGATCCAAAGCCGCTGGCGGGTTGCCAACGATGTCGAGATCACGCTCGAAGCCAACCCCTCTTCGGCGGACGCCGGGCGCTTTGCGGCGTACCGGGACGCCGGTGTCGACCGCTTGTCGCTGGGCATTCAGGCGCTTAACGATACCGATCTGCGCCGTCTTGGCCGTTTGCACGACGTGGCGCAGGGGCTGCGGGCGGTCGAGATGGCGCAAGATATCTTTGCGCGTGTTAGCATCGATCTGATTTACGCGCGCCAACATCAATCCCTTGCAGAGTGGGACCGCGAGCTTGCGCGTGCGCTGGGCTTCGGGTTGGGGCATCTTTCACTTTATCAATTGACGATCGAGGACGGCACGGCGTTTGGCGACCGCCACAGGGCGGGAAAGCTGGGCGGCCTGCCGGAAGGCGATCTGGCCGCGGACATGTACGAGTTGACGCAGCAGGTCTGTGGTGAACGCGGGCTTCCGGCCTACGAGATTTCGAACCACGCGCAGCCCGGTTCTGAATCGCGCCACAACCTGAATTATTGGCGCGGCGGCGATTGGCTGGGGGTTGGCCCCGGCGCGCATGGCAGGCTGTCGATCGCGGGCCAGCGTTTCGCGACCGAAACCCGGCGCGCGCCGTCGATCTGGCTGAAAAATGTCGCTGGCGGCAGCGGTGAAAAGTCCCGCGACCAGCTATCCCAGCGCGACCAGACGATCGAAGCATTGATGATGGGGTTGCGCATGGCTGAGGGTGTGGAGCTTCGGCGGCTGGAACCGCAGGCGTGGACCGTGATGGCCGAAGGGCCGGTTGCGGAGCTGGTCGATACCGGGCATCTGATGCGATCAGGCGAACGGCTGATCGCGACCGACAAGGGGCGGTTGGTGCTGAACAGCGTTCTGCGGGAGCTTTGTGCCGGATTGTAGGCATACCCGGAAAACAGGATATAAATCAGCGGGTTATTTGATATTCCAACGCGTCTCTACGCTGACTCGCCCCGAGACAGCGTCAGAATCCGGCAAAGCTCGTCTAGCTGGTCAAGGGAATCGTAGCGGATTTTCACGGTGCCCGATTCCGCGCCCTCGTTGTGGTCAACGGAAACGCTCATTCCCAGATTGGCGGACAGATCAAGCTCCAGCGCCTTGGTATCGGCGTCCTTGGATATGCTGACCGGTTTGGCGGGTTTCGGTTTTTCCGCCGCCGGTTTGGCCAGCTTTTCAGCCTGGCGCACCGACAAGCCCCGACGCACAATCGCCTTGGCGAGCTCTATCGGATTTTCGGCCGTTACCAGCGTTCGGGCGTGCCCTGCCGACAGTTTTCCCGCGATCAGCATTTCCTGCACTTCGGGCGGCAGGTTCAACAGTCGCAGCAGGTTGGCGATGTGGCTGCGGCTTTTGCTGAGAACGGTTGCCAATTGCTCTTGCGTATGGCCGAACTTGTCCATCAGTTGACGATATCCCTGCGCTTCTTCGACCGCGTTGAGGTCAGCGCGCTGGATATTTTCGATGATCGCGAACTCCAGAACCTGAGAATCGTCCAGATCGCGAATCAGGACCGGAATCTCGTGCAACATCGCCATCTGCGCGGCCCGCCATCGGCGTTCGCCCGCGACGATCTGGAAATGGCCGGAATGTTGTGGGTCGGCGCGAACCAGCAGGGGTTGCAGGATGCCCTTTTCCCGGATCGAGGCGGCAAGCTCGTCCAGATCGGTCTGGGTAAAATCCCGGCGAGGCTGGTCGGGGTTCGGGTGGATGTTTTCGATCGGGATCAGACTGTCGGGCGCCCGCGTCCGTTCTGGCGCGTCCGCGGTTTGCCCGGTTTCACCGACGGGATCCAGCGCGCCCGTATCGGCCATCAACGCCGACAGACCCCGGCCAAGACCACGTTTGTCGGATTTTGGTTTCGTCATTTTTATCAACCCCTTACATGGGTGAATTTATGTTGTCTGATCCGCGTGACGCCGCAACATTTCGGCCGCCAGTTTCTGATAAGCGATACTGCCCTTGCTGGTGTGGTCATACAGCAGCGCCGGCATTTCGAACGACGGCGCCTCGGACAGGCGCACGTTTCGCGGTATGATGGTCGAATAGACCAGATCGCCCAGATTTCCCCGCACGTCCTGTTCGACCTGCCGCGACAGGTTGTTGCGCGAATCGTACATGGTGATCACGACCCCTTCGAACCGCAAACGGGCATTTATGGTTTGCCGCACCTCGCGGATGGAGAGCATCAGTTGCGACAGCCCTTCGAGCGCAAAAAACTCTGCCTGCAACGGCACCAGAACCGAATGCGCCGCGACCATGGCGTTTACCGTCAACAGGTTGAGCGACGGCGGGCAATCGATCAGGATGTAATCCAGGTTGAACGCCCTCAAACTGCTGTGATGCGACAGTTTTCGCAGCATGATGGCCCGGTCATCGTTCCCCGCAAGCTGTATGTCCGCCGAGCTGAGATCGGTCGTGGCCGGCGCGATCATCAGGTTCGGCACCTGGGTTTCGCAAATGACGTTTTCCCAGTCGGCACCCTCCAGCAGCAGATCATATGTTGTCAGATCGCGCTGCTCCGGCTTTATGCCCAATCCGGTTGACGCGTTACCTTGCGGGTCGATGTCGATCAACAGGACCCGCTTTTCAGCGGCGGCCAGTGCGGTGCCAAGGTTGATGGCGGTGGTGGTTTTGCCAACGCCGCCCTTCTGGTTGGCGATCGCGATGATTTTCGGCCGATCGCCGCTGGTATCTTGGTCAGACACGCCTGATGTCCCGAATTTGTACGATAACGCCGCCGGAATCGGTTGTGCTGGGCGTTTTTTGGACTTCGAATGTCCAATATTTTCGCGCCTCGGTCAATTCAGATTCGACGGTCCGCCCCTTAGGAAACAGCCCCACCGTGGGGCTTTTGCCATGATGGTGCATATAGCCGATCAATTTCGCCAACGGTGCAACCGCGCGGGCGGATACCACGTCGACGCCGAATGACGCCAAATCCTCTGCCCTTTCGGCGCGGATTCGGGGTGATAGGTTCATTTCCTGGCTGGCATGATGCAAAAAGGCCGCCTTTCGCCGGTCGCTTTCGATCAGGGATACCGTCAATTCCGGCGATTGCTCTGCCGCCAGGGCCGCGATGACCAGACCCGGAAATCCCGCACCGCTGCCGATATCCACCCAGGTTTGGGCGCCTGGCGGTCGCAGATCCCACAATTGTGCTGAATCGGAGACGTGGCGAACCCAGTATTGATCGAGCGTGGTCGCTGAGACCAGATTTATTTTGCGATTCCAGGTGGCGAGGCAGGTTTCCAGCTTTTGCAGCCGCTCAATTGTTTCACGTGAAACATTGAGCATCGCCTGAAGCATCTTGTTGGGGGATTTTGCCGCCATCAGGCGCGCAGAGCGTGGGAATCGCGGCGCAATCGCCCCAGTATCATCGTCAGCGCCGAGGGAGTCATCCCTTCGACCCGGCCCGCCTGCGCCAGCGTGCGCGGTTTGACCGTCGCCAGCTTCGCGATCAGTTCCGCCGACAATCCGGGAACGGCCGCGAATTCAAACCCATCCGGGATCACATGCGCATCGTCGCGCTTCAGGGCGTCAACGTCGCTTTGCTGGCGGGTGATATAGTGGGCGTACAGCGCATCCCTTTCCAATTGGTCGCCGGTTTCGGGTTTGATATCAGCGACTTCCGGCCATACATTTACAAGCGACACGAGCTTGATATCCGGAAAGCTTAGCAATTCCAACCCGTTGCGGCGTACGCCGTCCTGGCTGATGTCGATTCCGAATTTGGCGGCTTCGTTCGGAGTCAGCGTCAGGCCGGTCAGGCGCTGCCGGGCGCTGTCAAGATCGGCGGCCTTGGCGTCGAAATGCATTTTCCGCGTCGGTCCGACGCATCCCAGATCGATGCCGGTCGGGGTCAGGCGCTGATCGGCATTATCCGCGCGCAGCGACAGGCGAAATTCGGCGCGCGATGTGAACATCCGGTAAGGTTCGGTAACGCCACGCGTGATCAGGTCGTCGATCATCACCCCGATATAGGCCGTGGACCGGTCGAAAATCACCCGCTCCCGGCCCTGGGCCGACCTCGCCGCGTTCAACCCGGCGACAAGACCCTGCGCCGCTGCCTCTTCATACCCGGTGGTTCCGTTGATCTGACCCGCGAAATACAGGCCGCCAATTTCCCTGAGCTCCAGCGTGGCGCGCAGCGCGCGCGGGTCGACGTAATCGTATTCAATCGCATAGCCCGGCTGAAGGATGCGCACCAGTTCCAGACCCTTGATCGTCCGGACATATTCGCGTTGAACGTCCGGCGGCAACGATGTCGAAATGCCGTTCGGATAGATCGTCGGATCATCCAGCCCCTCGGGTTCCAGAAAGATCTGGTGCGAATCCTTGTCTGCGAAACGCACGATCTTGTCTTCGATGGAGGGGCAGTATCGCGGTCCGACTCCCTGGATATTTCCGCCGTACATCGCTGATTTTCCGATGTTTTCCGCGATGACTTCGTGGGTTCGGCTGTTGGTGTGGGTAATGCCGCAATCGATCTGCCGCACCAACGGGCGTTTTGACAGAAACGAGAACATGGTGGGGTGGTCGTCGCCCGGTTGCCGCTCCAACCCGTCCCAGTTGATGGTTCGCCCGTCCAGACGCGGCGGTGTGCCCGTCTTCAGGCGGCCAAGCGGCAGGCCCAGCGCACTGATCCGCTCTGCCAGCGGAACCGAGGGGCTTTCGCCCATACGCCCGCCGGGGGTCGCCTGTTGCCCGACATGGATGACTCCGCGCAGAAAAGTCCCGGCGGTCAGGACCACCCGCGCCGCCGCGACCACGGAGTCGTCGCTCAGAACGATACCGGTGATGGCATCGCCGACGATGCGCAGATCGCTGACCTCGGCCTCGATCACGGTGAGGTTTTTTGTGGCGGCAATTTCCCGCTGCATTCCCGTACGGTAAAGCCCACGGTCCGCCTGGGCGCGCGGGCCTTGCACCGCCGGACCCTTGCGGCGGTTCAGGAGCCGGAACTGAATGCCGGCAGCGTCCGCCACCCGCCCCATCAAACCATCGAGCGCATCAATCTCGCGCACCAGATGACCCTTGCCCAATCCGCCAATTGCCGGGTTGCACGACATCTCGCCGATCCGCGCGGCGGCATGGGTGACCAGCGCGGTGGTGGCCCCCAACCGTGCGGCGGCATGCGCCGCCTCGACGCCGGCATGACCGCCGCCGATTACCACCACATCAAATCCAGCGCGTTTCACGTGAAACATTCCCTATTTTCCAATGCAGAACCGGGCAAAGATTTCGTCCAGCACATCCTCGACATCCACCCGACCGATCAGCGAATCAAGCGCGCGGATCGCGTGGTGCAGGTCGGCCGACGCCAGTTCCACCGACTCCGCGCCGCCTGATACTACATCCTGCGCCGATTCCAAACGCGAAATCGCGCGATCGATGGCAAGCCGATGCCGCAGATTGATCGCAAGCCCGGCCCGCGAAGCCCTTTGGCCAAGCTTCTGTCCGATGGCGGCAATCAGGTCCGAAATCCCGTCGCCCGTAAGCCCGGAAATAGCCAAGCCTTTGAAATCATGCAATATATCGGATTTCCCGGTGACCACAAGATCGTCGGGTTGCCGCGCCGTGCCGAACGCCTCGGGCCCGTCCGGCTGGACCAGGAAGACCCGCAAATCCGCCGCCTCGGCCCGCCTGATCGCCAGCGCAACGCCCAGACCTTCGATCGGGTCCCCGGTTTCACGAATCCCCGCCGTGTCCAACAGGGTGACCGGCAACCCGCCCAGATCCATGCGCACCTCAATCACATCGCGCGTGGTGCCGGCGATTTCCGAGGTCAGCGCCGCGTCGCGCCCGGCGAGACGGTTCAGCAACGTCGATTTGCCGACATTCGGCGGCCCGACGATCGCGACCTCGAAACCATCGCGAATACGTTCCGAAACGTGGCTGCCGGCGCTTTCGGCGCGCAGGGACGTCAACGTATTGCCGACAAGTGCGCCCACTTCCGGCGTGACGTCGACCGGAACCTCTTCGTCGGCGAAATCTATGGTCGCTTCGAGCAGGGCAACCGACCTCAGCAAAGCCTCGCGCCACGTATTTGCCCTGGCACCCAACGCGCCGTCGAAAACGCGAAAGGCCTGCTGCCGCTGCGCCTCGGTCTCGGCTGCGATGAGATCGCCCAGCCCTTCGACCTGCGCCAGATCAAGGCAACCGTTTTCCAGCGCCCGTCGGGTAAATTCGCCGGGTTCAGCCAGTCGCAGGCCATTTTGTTCGCCAAGCTCGGCCAACATCGCGGCAACGATGGCGGGGGAACCGTGCAGGTGAAACTCTACCACATCTTCGCCGGTAAAGCTGTTGCCTGCGCCAAAACAGACTACCAGCGCGTCGTCCAAAGGGCCGCGGGCGGGGCTGGATATCCGGCGCAGCGCCATTTGGCGAGGTGGGGGCAAGGGCCCGGCCAGCTTCGCCGCCACGGCCCAGCTATCGCCGCCTGACGCCCGAATGACCGCAAGCCCGGCAATACCCGGCCCGGTGGCGAGTGCAAAGATCGTGTCCATGACGCTGCTCCCGGATCAGAAACTACGGACCCGGCGAGGAATCCGCAAATCAGGTATTCATCGAATCGAAGAATTCGCTGTTTGATTTGGTCTGTTTCAGTTTGCCCAGCAGGAATTCGATAGCGTCCGTCGTGCCCATCGGGTTCAGGATGCGGCGCAGAACGAAGGTCTTGGTCAGGTCGCCTTTTTCCACCAGCAATTCCTCTTTCCGGGTACCGGATTTCAGAATGTCGATGGCCGGGAAAACCCGTTTGTCGGCAACCTTGCGGTCCAGCACAAGCTCGCTGTTGCCGGTGCCCTTGAATTCTTCGAAGATCACCTCGTCCATGCGGCTGCCGGTTTCGATCAGCGCAGTTGCGACGATGGTAAGGGAGCCCCCTTCCTCGATGTTCCGGGCCGCGCCGAAAAAGCGTTTTGGCCGTTGCAGGGCGTTCGCATCGACACCGCCGGTCAGCACCTTGCCCGACGACGGGACGACGGTGTTGAAAGCGCGACCAAGGCGGGTGATTGAATCCAGCAGGATCACCACGTCGCGCTTGTGTTCGACCAGCCGCTTGGCCTTTTCGATCACCATTTCGGCGACCGCAACGTGGCGGGTTGCCGGTTCGTCAAAGGTTGAAGACACGACTTCGCCCTTGACCGAGCGCTGCATGTCGGTCACCTCTTCCGGCCGCTCATCGATTAGCAGAACGATCAGGTAGACCTCCGGGTGGTTCATGGCTACCGAGTGGGCGATATTTTGCAGGATCACCGTCTTACCGGTCCGCGGCGGTGCGACGACAAGCGAACGCTGGCCCTTGCCGATGGGGGCGACCAGATCGATTACCCGCGCGGTCTTGTCCTTTATGGTCGGATCCTCGATCTCCATGATCAGCCGCTCGTCGGGATAAAGCGGGGTCAGGTTGTCGAAATGCACCTTGTGCTTGGCTTTGTCGGGGTCGGAAAAATTGATCTGCGAGACTTTGACCAGCGCAAAGTAGCGCTCGTTTTCCTGCGGCGCCCTGATCACCCCCTCGACCGTATCGCCGGTTCTGAGCGAGAATTTCCGGATCTGACTGGGGCTGATGTAAATGTCGTCCGGGCCGGGCAGATAATTCGCCTCGGGCGACCGCAGAAAGCCGAAGCCGTCCTGCATGACTTCCAGCACACCATCGCCTGAAATCTCGACCCCGTCCTCGGCGTTTTCCTTCAGAATGGCGAACATCATGTCGCCCTTGCGCATGGTCGACGCATTCTCGATCTCAAGCTTTTCCGCCATTTTAAGCAGGTCGGCGGGGCTGGTGGCTTTGAGTTCCGAAAGGAACAATTTTTCCTGGGACATGGGTACTTTCGCGTCGACGCCGGACCACGCCCGGCGGATTAAAGGTTTTCGGTTCGGAGACGTCTTTGGCGGCCGAATGGCCAGACTGGCGCTGCTTTACACGCGTTGGGTTAAGAATGTCAAACCGCGCGTCAGAACGGGCGGGCGATGACCATGACCACGATCACCACCATCGCGGCGGTCGGCAGTTCGTTCATCAGGCGAAACCGGCGCGCCGGGACGGCGCAGGTGCCCTTGGCCAACATCGACCGCTGTCGGCCCAACCAATGATGAAACCAGCTTAGCAGGATCACCATCGCCGCCTTGACCCAGGGCCAGCCCACCGACCAATCGACTATGCCGGGCGTGAGTACGAGCGTCAGACCAAAAACCCAGGTCGCGATCATGGCCGGGTTCATGATCATCCGCAGCAGGCGGGTTTCCATCTTTGAAAAAACCGCGCGCTGCGGATCATTCTCCGCCGCCTCGGTGTGATAGACGAACAGCCGCGGAAGATACAGCAATCCGGCCATCCAGCTTATCACGGCAATCAGGTGCAGGCTTTTGACCCAGGGATAAATCAACGCGAGGATATCGCTCATCATCGGGGCTCCGGTGCTTGGGTTTCGGCTCATCTTACCAATAATATAAGAAAGAGAAAGTTATAGATTCTGTAGGCACGGTGCGAAAGGGGATATCCCGCAATTACACACTTGTTCCTTGGCGGTTAGAAAAAGGGATTGCGAGAGGGAAAATTCCGAACCGATGTTGAGTGTTACAGTATAATTGCTATATATCAACGGTTTATGGTGGCATTATCCGGGCATCAATGGCTGAAGTGAATCGGGATAACTTTTGGAGACGGAACTTGCATGAATGTTCCACAACGTGGGACAATTCGGTTCCCTGTGCGAAAATCCGGGACGATTTCGGCAAATCGAGGAGAATTCACCGCCCCGCGGGAATTGCCGGGGATGAACCACGGTTCGTCCCTTGCCATCGCGCGCTGATATCCACAGACTTGCCCCATGACAGCACCGATCATCCTTGCGTCGGGTTCGGCGGTCCGACAGCAGATGTTGGCGGCCGCGGGCGTGGCCTTTGAAACCAGCGTCGCGCGAATTGATGAAGACGCGGTTAAGGAATCCCTGCTGGCTGATGGAACATCGCCGCGTGACCTTGCCGACGCACTGGCCGAGGTGAAGGCGGTTCGGATTTCGCAAAAAAATCCGGGTGCGATCGTGATCGGCGCCGATCAGGTGCTGGAAATCGCCGGCAGGGTTCTGAGCAAACCGAACGATATCGACGAAGCCCGCGAACATCTGCGCCAGCTTGCCGGGCAGCAGCACTCGCTGTTTTCCGCTGCCGTGATTGCGCGCGACGGACAGCCATTGTGGCGGCACATTGGCCGGGCCCGGCTTTGGATGCGGGATCTGTCAGAGACCTACCAGCGTTCCTATCTGGCGCGGAACGGCCGGGTTGTGATGCAGTCCGTTGGCGGTTACCAACTGGAAACCGAAGGTGCGCGGTTGTTTTCGAAAATCGACGGGGATTACTTCACCGTGCTGGGACTGCCGCTGATCGAGGTTCTGAACTACCTGAGCGACACGGGAAACATAGAGTCATGAGCACAGGACGCATTCCCCTGGCCGGAGTCATCGGCGCGCCCGTTGGCCATTCGCTTTCGCCCAAACTGCACGGTTACTGGCTGCGGAAATACGGGATCGAGGGGTATTATGTGCCCATCGAGCTGACGCGGGACACGTTCGACGCCGGGGTGAAATCCTTGCCGCAACTGGGTTTTCGCGGTGTGAATGTCACGATTCCGTTCAAGGAATTGGCGCTGGCACTGGCAGATGACGTCACGGACCGCGCCGCGCTGATCGGGGCGGCCAACACGCTGACATTCCGCAAGGACGGGCGCATTCATGCGGACAACACCGACGGATACGGGTTTATCGCTAATATCCGGCAATTTCAGGCGGACTGGAATCCGACATCGGGGCCGGCGATGGTGCTGGGTGCCGGGGGGGCTGCGCGAGCGGTCGCCTCGGCCTTGTTGGCCGAAGGCGTGCCGGAACTGATCCTGGCCAACCGAACCACGGCGCGGGCCGAAAACCTGCAGGAAAAACTGGGCGCCCGCGCCCGCGTGATTGGCTGGAATGCGGTCGCCAAGCATCTTGGCGATGTTGCGATGTTGGCCAACACCACCGCCCTTGGCATGAACGGGCAACCGGCGCTGAGCATTGATCTGGCGGCCATCAAGGCGGGTTCACTGGTGACCGATATCGTCTATGCGCCGCTTGAAACCCCATTGTTGCAGTCCGCCCGCGACGCCGGATGCAAAACCGTGGACGGTCTGGGAATGCTGTTGCATCAGGCAGCGCCGGGATTTGAGGCGTGGTTCCGCAAGAAACCAACTGTCGAACAGGCGCTGCGCGACTGGGTGCTGGAGCCGTGACCGGGAACCGACCCTTTGTTCTGGGGCTGACCGGTTCCATCGGTATGGGAAAATCGACCACGGCAGGGTTTTTTCGCGAATTCGGAATTCCGGTATGGGATGCTGATGCAGCGGTACATCGTCTGTACGCCTCCGGGGCGGCAGGAACGGCGCGGATCGCCGATCTGTTTCCGCAAGCGATCAACGACAGTGGGGTCGATCGCGCCGCCTTGCGGAACATCATCGCCACCGACCCGACCGCGATGGGCCGGATCGAGGCGCTGATCCATCCGCTGGTCGCACGGGACCGGGCCGAATTCGTTCGGGCGGCACGGAAAAGCGGCGAATGGCTGGTCGTGGTCGATATCCCACTGTTGTTTGAAACCGGCGGCGAGTCGGGTGTGGATGCAACGCTGGTCGTTTCGGCCCCAGCCGACGTGCAGCGCCAGCGCGTATTGGCGCGCGCGGAAATGACGCCGGCGCATTTTGCGCGGATTCTTGCAAGCCAGACGCCCGATCCGGAAAAGCGCGCGCGCGCGGATTACGTCATCCAGACCACATCGCTTGCCCCGGCCCGCACCGCCGTGGCAAAGCTGTTGGCGGAACTGAAAGACGGGACAGGCCCCGATGCGTGAGATTGTACTGGATACCGAGACGACCGGACTGGACCCCGCGACCGGCGACCGGATCGTGGAGATCGGCGCGATCGAGTTGTTGAACCACATGCCGTCGGGCAAGGTCTATCACCAGTACATCAACCCCGAACGCTCGATGCCCGAAGGCGCTTTTGCGGTGCATGGTCTGGGGGATGCGTTTCTGGCCGACAAACCGGTCTTTGCCAGTATCGCGCAGGCATTTCTGGACTTCATCGGCGACGCCAAGCTGGTGATTCACAACGCCTCGTTCGACATGAAGTTTCTGAACGCCGAGCTGGTCTGGGCACAACGCGACCGCCTGCCACCCGATCAGGCGTTGGACACGCTGGAAATCGCGCGGCGCAAGTATCCCGGTGCGCAGAACTCGTTGGATGCCCTGTGCCGACGCTTTGGCGTTGACAACTCGGTCCGCGAAAAACACGGCGCGTTGCTGGACAGCGAATTGCTGGCCGAGGTCTATCTGGAATTGATCGGCGGCAGGCAACCGGATTTCGGGCTGGACGCGGCGCATCTCGCGGGCACGTCGCACGCCGGTACGCCCGAAGACACCGAGCGAACCAGCAAGCGCGAAAAGGCGTTGCCACCGCGCCTGACCCCGGACGAATTGCAACGGCACGCCGAATTCGTCAAGTCGCTGGGCAAGGCGCCGCTATGGTCGAAATTTGGTTCGAACTGAGCCGGATCAGACGATGGGCTGTCCGACCTTCTCGGCCTCGGCGCGGCGCTGCACCTCCTGGCGGTACAGGTTCATGAAATCGATGTTTTCCAGATTCAGCGGCGGAAAACCGCCATCGCGGGTGACATCGCTGACGATCCGGCGCAGATACGGGAAAATCATCCGCGGACATTCGATTAACAGGAAAGGGTGCATCTGATCGTCGGGCACGTTTTCAATCTGAAACAGGCCACCATATTCGATTTCCAGAATGAAAAGAACCTCGTCCGCCTCTTTGCTTTTGGATTCGATGTTGAGCTTGATCAGAACCTCGAAATTGGAGTCATTCTCGCGTTTTCGGGCGTCGAGATTGACCTGCACCTGAATCTCGGGGTTGAGGTTCCCGGTCAGCGATTTTTGCGCGGCGACATTTTCGAATGACATGTCACGGATAAACTGACCGGTGATCTGCATCCGGGGTTGCTGCGCCGCGTTGTTCGCGGCGGCGGTTTCTTCAGCCATGGAAAGCTCCTGAATGGGGTGGTGTGTCCGGCGCCATGACTAGCAGGTCAATCCCGCTGCCACAATCAGAGAAACCCGTTTTGTTTCAATGCTTTGTCCAGCCAGATGGATTTTCGGGGCGGGGCCCGGTTGAATCGTCGACCACCGAATACTCGCCATTGATCACGTCACCACGATTGCCGGATCGCGGTTCGGGCGCGGGCGGTGTGGCCGAAAATGAAAACCCGCCAGTGGTAATGCGCGCGGCACCCCACCTGATCAGGGCGCGGCGAAACGGCGGCAACAACAGCAGAAACCCGGCCGTGTCGGTGAAAAATCCGGGCGTCAGCAGCAAGATCCCGGCGACCAGAATCATGGCCCCCTGAATCATCGGGTCCGCCGGATTGCCGCCCGTGGAAACCGCGGCCTGAAGCCGGTTCAGCGCCTGAATGCCCTGCGTGCGCATCAGGGCCGTCCCGATCATCGCGGTAAGAACAACAATCGCCAGCGTCGGCCATAGCCCGATAAAGCCGCCAACCTGAATAAACAACGCGATCTCGATGATCGGCACCGCGACGAACAGCAAAAACAGCCACATGGTGATTTCCGGTCCTTTCGCGCCGTGGCGTGGTAGACTTGACCACAACCCTGACATACATATGTGCAAATCGAAGCGGGTTCCAAGCCTGCATGCAAAGATTCTGGAGATACCGTTCATGAATTCCGCTGTTCTACAGCTTTTGGTGCTGGCAGGAATTGCCCTGTTTCTGATTCTGCGGCTCAAAAACGTGCTGGGAACCCGCGAGGGGTTCGAAAAACCCCCGGTGGCAAACGAACCGGCGGGCAAACCCGTTGCGCCGCGTCGTGAATTCGCGGTGATCGAGGGCGGGGTCGATCTGGATATCGCCGATCACACCGATGTCAAAAGCGCGTCGGGCAAGGCCCTTGCGGCAATGAAAGTGGCCGAACCGGATTTCGGCGTCAGCGATTTTCTGAACGGTGCGCGCGGCGCCTACGAGATGATCCTGATGGCATTCGAGGGCGGCGATCTGAAAACGCTGCGGCAATTCCTGTCGGACGATGTTTTCACCAGTTTCGCAAATGTGATCGAGTCCCGCGAATCCGAGGGCCTGAAAGTCGACGCGAATTTCGTTGGCGTGCGCGAACTGAAACTTACCGACGCCACGTTCGACAAGAAGTCGGGCGAGGGCGAGGTCACGATCAAGTTCGTGGGCGAGCTGACCTCGGTCGTGCGCGACACTGCCGGCGAGATCGTCGAAGGCAACCCCGATGAGGTGAAGCGCCAGAAAGATGTCTGGACCTTTGCCCGGATCATGGGCAGCGATGATCCGAACTGGCAACTGGTAGCGACCGGCGGATGAATTTTCCACGCCTCGCAGCCTGTGCTGCGGTGGCGGCTATGGAGATCCTGGGGGCCGTTCCGGGCAGGGCCGATGCGTTTCACCAGATCATCGGTTTCGATCAGTTGCTGGGATGGGAGGCCGATGATCATGCGGCGGCCCTGAGCGCGTTCACCAAATCCTGCCGGGATATCCGCGCGCCGGAATGGCAACCGATTTGCGCGTTTGCCGAAACCGGCGTTGCGGCCAGAACGTTTTTTGAATCCTTCTTTACGCCGGTGATCATTCACCCGGAAAGCAAGGCGCTGTTCACCGGATATTTCGAGCCCGAATTGCGCGGATCACGCGTGCGGACCGACACTTTCAAGTACCCGATCTACCGAAAACCCAAGAATATGAAACCGGGCGATCCGGCACTGACACGGGCGGCCATCGACAATGGGGCACTGCGTAATCAGGGTCTGGAAATCGCGTGGGTCGACGACCCGGTCGAGGCTTATTACCTGCATATTCAGGGTTCCGGGCGGATCAATCTGCCGGACGGCGCGTCCATCAGGGTCGGGTATGCCGGCGAGAACGGGCATGTCTATCGGTCGGCGGCGCGCGAACTGATCCGGCAGGGTCAGGTCTCGTTTTCCGAATCGTCGATTGCGGGCATCAGGGCATGGGTGCGCAAGAACCCGTTGAAGGGCCGCAAGATCCTGCAACATAACGCATCATACGTCTTCTTTCGCGAATTGAACGATGCCGCGCAGCAACAGGGGCCGTTCGGAGCGCTGGACCGTCCAATCACGGCAATGCGTACGATCGCGGTCGATCCGAAGTATACCCAGATGGGCGCACCGGTCTGGGTCGAAAAGGGGGGGCGTGCAGCGCTCCGCCGCCTGATGGTCGCACAGGATGTCGGCGCGGCGATCAAGGGACCGCAGCGGGCCGATATCTTCTTCGGAACGGGGGACGATGCCGGGCAGATGGCCGGGCAGACCCGAAACGGCGGGCGCATGGTGGTGCTGTTGCCGATCGGGATCGCGAACCGGCTGGCGGGTATCTCTTCGCGATGAAACGGAACCGCAGGCTTAGCGAAGCGGAAACCGCACTTTGGAAAAAGGTGGTTGAAAAGGTTCTGCCGCTGGACCCGGATTCCGGCTTTGTGCCGACGCCCGACAGATCGGAGCCCCGGCCACTTCCGGCCCCGGCCCCGATCAGGCCGTTCGTGATCGGCGAAAAATCGACCGCGCGAACCGAGGCCGTGCCGCGCGCGACCATGCCCGCGAACACCGACAAGAACCGGTTGAGGCGGCTCAAGAAAGGGCAGTTGAAGGTCGACCGCCGTGTCGACCTGCACGGGCTGACCCTGGCCGAAGCGCGACCGGTTTTGAACAACTTTGTCTTTGGCGCCCACGCGGCGGGGAAAAAGGTACTGTTGGTGATCACCGGCAAGGGGAAATCCGGACCGGACATTGACGTCATTCCCACGCGTCGCGGCATTCTGCGCCAGCAGGTTCCGCAATGGCTGGCGTCGGCCCCGCTGCGTGAAGTGGTGTCCGAGGTCGTTCCCGCG
>Ga0114932_10000247_pt1 | contig 64170 bp, 57 predicted proteins | sample 2SBtaG_2_FD_87286 | JGI IMG/M metagenome (GOLD analysis project Ga0114932, IMG submission 87286) | Deep subsurface microbial communities from Kolumbo volcano to uncover new lineages of life (NeLLi) - 2SBTROV12_ACTIVE470 metaG | ecosystem: Environmental > Aquatic > Marine > Volcanic ...
AAACGAAAAGCCAAGACCAACTTAAAACTTAATTACATCACTGTACCTAAAAGCTAATTTGAAGAAAAGACTTGAAGCAAAAACCATTTTAAAGACAGCGATTTAAAGTGACGCATAACAGCTTTTTCATAGGAATTTTTCCTGATTTCGTCGGAGTATAATCGGGAAAGGTTCCTGTTTATTTCTGTTAACAATATCTCTTTTTTCAAACAGACTCAAAATCTTATAAATTTCGAGTGATAAAAACGGGAATTGTAAATGGATAAAATCAGGAATTGTTAACGAGTCAGGCTATTTCAAAAAAAAGGACCTATTTAGGTCCTTTAAATTTTATTTTCGTAAAAGTTGTTTAAAGATTTTCTTTAAACAACTTATAAATACGGCGGTACTCGTCTAACCAACCTGTTGGCTGTCTAAAGCCATGTGGTTCAACTGGGTAAATTGCTGTTTCAAAATTTTCTTTTTCAAGTTCAATGAAACGTTGAACGAGTCGGACTACATCTTGGAAGAAAACATTATCATCAACCATTGGCGCGTTAATAAGTAATGGTTTTTCTAAACCTTCGGCAAAGTAGATTGGTGAACTGCGACGATACGCAATTGGGTCAACATCTGGGTGGTTAAGAATGTTAGACGTGTATGGTGTATTGTAGTAAGCCCAGTCAGATACTGGTCGAAGTGCTGCACCTGCTTGGAATAAATCTGGTTTTGTAAGTAGCGCCATGAATGTCATAAAGCCACCATAAGAGCCACCATAGGTACCTACTGCGCCAGTATCAACATTGACATTCTCGGCCATCCATTTTACACCGTCTTCTAAATCTTGTATTTCAGGTGTACCCATTTGGCGGTAAATAGCTGTACGCCAATCACGACCGTAGCCTTTAGACGCTCTGTAGTCCATATCCATGACCACATACCCTTCACTCGCTAACAGTGAATGGAACATAAACTCACGAAAGTAACCCGACCAACCCATGTGTGAGTTTTGTAAATAACCTGCACCGTGGTTGAAGATGACTGCCTTGCGCGTTTTGCCAGTTTCACCTTCTACATAGTCAGCTGGGTAATACACTTTTGCATATATTGGTTGGTCAGTATGACTTGAAGGCACAGCAACAACTTTTGGTGCAATTAGTTTTTTATTTAAGAATTCGTCAGAAACGGTATTTGTTAAACGTGTAACTTGTGCGTTTGGCTTAGCGTCAGCAACATATAATTCATTGGGCATCATGATTTTTGAGTGATTAAGCAATAGTTTTTGCTCATCTTGGCTCAATTCATAATCCGTCATACCGTCTAAATCTGTCAGAGCCACTTTTTCGGCTGTTTGCGTATTCACGCGATAGATTTCATAGATACCTGGATGCTTAACATTCGCCTTAAAATAGATTTGCGAATCATCTTTACTTAGTGTTAGGTGCGATACAACAAATTGGCCTTTAGTAAGTTGCTTCGCTTTACCGTTTACAGGTTTGGTGAAGATGTGGCTATAACCTGTTTCTTCAGATAAATAGTAAAGCGTATCTGAATTATTCAACCAACCAAAATCATTGTATGTGTAGTTCACCCATGCATCGTCGTGTAAACGATGTTGTGATTTGAAATCGTTATTCTTAAAGTCAACTGTTGCGATCCAACGGTCTTTGTTATCCCATGCTTCAAGCATTACAGCTACTTGACTACCTGACGTGTTCCATTGAACCGCACTTTGATCCCAACCCCAGTCCATCATTAAGTTGATATGACGAGGTTCACGTTTTGATTCGTAAGTTCTGCCTTCAGCTTTTGCATTCTCTGCTTTTTCAACTGCTAAAACATCTTCATCGAAACCAGGAAGTGTTTCATAGCTCAAGGTTGTTTGTGCTTTAGTAGCGATATCAATCAAGATCACATCTGAACTCGTGGGTTTCGAATCAGCTACGCGACGACGTGCAGGTACTGCTTCAATATCACCATTTTGTGACACATAGTTGGGCATAATGTCGGTATCAGCGCGCCATGGTGTGCTCTTTGTCACAACGGCGATAAGTTTGTCACCCTCTGGAGAAAGGCTTGCTTCTACAAGGCGGTTTCCTTTACCAAGATAAAATTGGTTAGACGCGATTGTGTCATTTTCAGCATTTAATTGCTCTTTGCGTTGCTCTTTATCCAATGCGTTTTTATGCGTTAGCTTTACAAAGTCAATCAACTTGTGTTGCTCTTTGGCAATGTAAGTTGAAGGCTCTTGCGTGCCTTTAGGTTTGTCAGCTAGATTTAATTTAACAAGCTCTTTAGTAAGACCTGAATTGATATCAACGCTAAAGAAGCTATTGCCAGTTCGATAAGCTAACTCACCAGAGTTTAAAAACTGTAAAGAGCGTGCTCTATTAGAACTTTGTGTCAGCTGTTTGATTACGCCAGTTTTAGTATTTTTAACAAACACATTACCTTCAAACGTATAGGCTTGCACTGCACTGTCTTTTGAATAGACCGCGTTTTTAGCACCAACCGTATGAAGTTGGTTTAACACAACTTGCGTTGCCGCTTTACCAGCAGTAACCGCAAACGTATCGCGTAATTCATTACCCGCTTGCTTGCGGTTAAAAATAACAGTTTGGCTATCCGCGGCCCAAAATGCGCGCTCAGGTTGACGACCCAACCAATCAGGATGTGCCATGGCTTGCTTTAATGTGATGTTCTCACCACCAAAATCTAAGGGCGTTGACACAACGGGTGCAAAGTTTGTAGCAGGTTCAGTTTTTACCGCGTTAGTTGATGTGGTTGTTTCACAACCAGTTAAGAACAGGCTTGCTGCAACCGCAGCAGAAATTAGAGAGTGTTTGATCATAGTTATTCTTCAACTTGTTTGATTAAGTCAATTTAAGCAAATGCGACGTCAGAATACGAATAATTTTAGACAAAACAACAATAATTAAGGAAGTCTGCAACACTTTGAGCAAAACCTTTGGTTTTGAACACAAAAAAGGCCAGCATAGGATGCTGGCCAAATACTCTCTGCGCTCACATAGTCGTTGATGAACAACGATTATGAAATGAGGCCTATCCGCGCCTCATTACCTAAGACTAGTCCATTTTTGAAAAGTTCCAAGAAATTTGTATTAATTTATCACTCCATCGATGATGAGTAGTAAGATCACAGAACTGACAATGCCCCAAAGTAAAGTTGCCATTGCTAGCGGGCGCCATCCTGTTTGTTTTAACATAGACAGAGACACACTTGACCCAACTAAAAATAAACAGGCATAAAGCACATGTTTTGCTCCTTCATAGCCCAACTGCCAAAAAGTTGAATATTCAGGAAGGTACGTATTAATAAGCGCGGCGAATAAAAAGCCAACAATGAAGAGTGGAATACTTGTCTTTTCTTCGCTTTTCCAAAATACACCAGCCAATGCCGTGTAAGGAATGATCCACATAGCTCGTGTGAGCTTAACCGTCGTTGCAATACCTACAGCGACTGGTCCGTAAGTGGATGCTGTAGCAACTACACTACTCGTATCGTGAACCGCAAGCGCTGCCCAAATTGCAAATTGCTCTTGGGTTAAATGAAAATAATGCCCGATTGCAGGAAAAACTAGCAAAGCTAAGCCGTTTAATAAAAATACGATGACAAGTGACATCGCAATCTCGTGTTGCTTTGCTTTTATTACCGGTGCCATTGCTGCAATTGCGCTGCCACCACAAATGGCAGTACCAAAAGACAATAAAACACTGGTGTTTTTGTTTACTTTAAAGATCTGTCCTAATATCTCACCAAGCCCAATAATGGCTGTAATACTGACAATGGTTAGAACAAATGAACTTTGCCCTACTTCTAATACATCATTGAAGTCGACATTAAACCCTAGTCCTATCACAGCTAACTTTAATAACCACTTGCTGGCATGATTACTAAACGATAAATATGGGTTTGTGAAGGTAAGTGTGAAAGTAAGACCAAGAAAGAGAGAGAATGCGGGGCCAATAAAACCGGTAAGACAAAGAACAAATAACCCAATAAACGAAAGTTGTTTAATAGACTGATTAGTCACCTTTCAAATGCCTTATTTAATTTTTAAGTTCGTATAATTAGAGTCAAAAAAGCCGAGTTAAACTCGGCTTTTATTATAGCACTTTTAACTGCTCCGCAGTTGCTAGAACTCCTGGGTAGTCTTGCTCTGGCAGTATTTTCGCCAGTTCAGCAAGTTTATCACCTAGCTCAGTTAAGCTGTCGGCAGAGACATTGATGTGTCCCATCTTGCGACCTGTTTTCGCAGATTTTCCATACCAGTGACTGGTTGTATCAGCAACTGCCAATACAGTTTTTGGAATGGCAGCTTGCCCTAGTACGTTAATCATCGCTGTTGGGCGAATCAAAACCGTAGATCCAAGTGGTAAGTCGGTAACAGCGCGCATGTGGTTTTCGAATTGACAAACATGACATCCCTGTTGAGTCCAATGACCCGAGTTATGTACGCGTGGTGCAATTTCGTTTACCAATAAAGTGCCATCTACATCGAAAAACTCAATCGCTAATACACCAACATAATCTAATGCATTTGCAATAGCGTTAAACGCAGACTCTGCTTGTGCTTGAATTGCATTTTTCTCTTTACCCGCGATTGAAAGCGTTAATACCCCATTGGTATGCTGGTTTTCAGTCAGTGGGTAAATTGCAGTTTCACCATTTTTCGAACGAACACCTATGATAGATACTTCACGATCAAATGGGATCATTTTCTCTGCAATAATTTGATGAGATGTGTCTTTTGTTAAAAATTCAGACATTTCAGCCCAAATTTGCTCGACATCATCCAAAGATTTTACACGCCACTGCCCTTTACCGTCATAACCTGCTTGACAAGTTTTGACTACCAAAGGCATTGCCAATTCATCTATCGAATCTAGCAAGTGTTGTTTTTCAGTGATGATTTTATAAGGCGCGCATGCAACCCTTGCAGTATCTAGCAGCGCTTTTTCTTTCGCTCTATCACCGCCCGTTGCGATGGCTTCAGTGCCTGGGTAAAACTTACCACTTTCATCACATAGCTTTAGAATATCTAAAGGGATATGCTCAAACTCAGCAGTAATAGCATCTGCTGAGTCAATGGCTTGTTGTAATGACTGATCGACTGTTAAAAACGTAACAGGATCGATGACTTTTTCAGAGCCAACATCGTAAGCTGTAACATGAATGTCTAAGTTCTTCGATGACAAGCTCATCATTCGCGCAAGTTGCCCTGCGCCAAGGACTAAAACGTTCATATTACTCAGCAGGATTTGGGTTAGCTAAAATAGTTTCTGTTTGTTCTTTACGAAAAGCTTCAACTTTTGCAAAGATTTCTGGTTGTTGACAACCTAAAATCTGAGCTGCCAGTAAGCCCGCGTTAGCCGCACCTGCATCACCAATTGCCAATGTGCCAACCGCTACACCTTTTGGCATCTGGCAAATTGAAAGTAATGAATCAACACCGTTTAGTGTTTTTGATTTCACTGGCACACCCAGCACTGGCAAGCTCGTGAAAGCCGCAGCCATACCAGGAAGGTGTGCAGCACCACCAGCACCAGCAATAATAACTTTGATACCACGATCAGCTGCACATGTTGCGTAATCAGCAAGAAGTTGAGGTGTACGGTGAGCCGAAACTACTTTTGTTTCATAGTCGATGCCAAACTTGTCCAGCATGTCTGCTGCATGTTGCATAGTAGGCCAGTCTGATTTTGAGCCCATGATAATGCCAACCGTCATAATAAATCCTCAGAAGTTTTGAACGATAGAAAAACAAACTGCAGGCTCTTATTGGGGGTAAGCCTGCAGTTTCTATGTGGGTATTATACCTATCTAGTTAGGTAATACCATTGAAAAAGTACCATTGTAAAAAGCAGTTATTTAGCTGCTTCTTGTTGCGCTAAATACTCTTCATAAGTACCTTTAAAGTCAATAACTTTACCGCCTTTAATTTCCCAAATACGGGTTGCAAGTGATGATACAAACTGGCGATCATGTGAAACAAACAACAAAGTACCTTCGTACTGCTCAAGTGCTAAGTTAAGCGCTTCAATTGATTCCATGTCCATGTGGTTTGTTGGTTCATCCATCAACAAAATATTATGCTTGTGCATCATTAATTTGCCGAACAACATACGACCTTGCTCACCACCTGACAGTACTTTTACTGACTTTTTGATGTCATTTTGTGAAAACAGCATACGCCCTAAGAAACCACGAACTACTTGCTCGTCGTCACCTTCTTGCTGCCATTGCTCCATCCACTGAAATACAGTTTGATCTTTTTCAAACTCATCAGCATGGTCTTGTGCATAATAACCAATATTTGCATTTTCAGACCATTTAAACTCACCCTTCTTAGGAGCTAAACGACCCGCTAACGTATGAAGTAACGTTGATTTACCCACACCATTCTCACCTATGATAGCGATGCGCTCACCCACTTCAACTAGGCCTTCAAGGCCTGAGAATAAAGTGCTGTCATAACCCTGTGATACACTGGAAATCTCAAGCGCATTTCGGAAAAGCTGCTTACTTTGTTCAAAACGTATGAATGGCGATTGACGAGATGATGCTTTTACTTCATCAAGTTGAATTTTATCAATCTGTTTTGCACGAGATGTGGCTTGTTTCGCTTTAGACGCATTTGCAGAGAAGCGAGATACGAACTGTTGAAGTTCAGCGATTTGCGCTTTCTTCTTGGCATTTTCGTTTAACAGTTTTTCGCGCGCTTGAGTCGCTGCAAACATATACTCGTCATAGTTACCCGGATATACACGTAATTCACCGTAGTCGATGTCAGCCATGTGCGTACACACAGAGTTTAAGAAGTGGCGGTCGTGCGAAATAATTAACATGGTACACTCACGTTGGTTAAGCACTTCTTCTAACCATTTGATTGTATAAATGTCCAAGTTGTTGGTTGGTTCGTCTAGTAGCATGATGTCAGGATCAGCAAATAACACTTGTGCAAGAAGTACACGTAATTTGAAACCTGGTGCAACTTCTGACATTAAGCCATAGTGTTGCTCAGTACCAATACCAACACCTAGGAGCAACTCACCGGCTTTTGCCTCTGCCGAGTAACCATCCATTTCTGCAAATTGCGTTTCAAGATCAGCCACTTTCATACCGTCCTCTTCACTCATTTCTGGTAAAGAATAGATACGATCACGCTCTGCCTTAATCTCCCAAAGCTCTTTATGACCCATAATAACCGTATCAATCACAGTGTATTGTTCGTAAGCAAACTGATCCTGATTAAGTTTCGCTAAACGAATATTCGGAGCGACACTGACGTTACCCGATGAAGGCTCAAGCTCAGAGCCTAAAATCTTCATGAATGTCGATTTACCACATCCATTTGCACCGATAAGACCGTAGCGATTTCCATCACCAAATTTAACAGAAATGTTTTCAAAAAGAGGTTTTGCACCAAACTGCATGGTGACATTAGATACGTTTAAAATAACGAGCTCCGAATAGAAAATAAGATAAAACTAGCGATATTTTAAACTAAAGGTTTTTTGAGAGCCACCAGAGAGTGACTAAGAATAGAAACTAATGAACGAACACGTTGAAAATATAATTCCAGTCCTTTTGATACTTTTTTAACTTTTCAATAATACTCGGGGTGATTTCTGTTCCAGCAGTCAGAATCACTGCGCCTTGTTTGTTCAACAGATCCTGTGTCAAATGCATACCTGTTTTTAAACAACTCACCCCAAGACACACATCAATATCATGATTTTCGAACACTTTTCCACTAGAAAGTAAGTCAAAATACACATCTAAGATATGCGGGTCATAAAACTCAGTTGCCAAGGTTCTCATGGTTTGCATTGCTTGTTCTTGCTGCATCTTCTCACCTGTAATACGACCGATTAATAACTTGTCATAATCATTTACTATGGAAAGAATACGGCTTATTGAAGGTATGTTGTCTGCAATTAAATGATCAGGTAACCCCGTCCCATTATAATGCTCGTATTGATGCAGTATACCTTTGCCAATTATCTGTAAATTTGGAAGTTTTTGAAGTATTTCAGCACCTTTAATTGCATTTTTTTGCTTTGCTGTAAGTTGCTCTTTCGTTAGTTCATTTTCAGTGCACTTAACAAGCTCATCAGGTAATGAAACTTTACCAATCTCATGCATCAGACCAACTAAATACGCCTGTGTAATAAGTGGCTTATCTAACCCTAGATGCTTAGCTACTAACCGACAATGTGAAGCCACACGCTTTATATGACCATCATCACTGCCTGTATTGTCTTCAATAATTAGGTTAATCATCTCAATGACATCATGAAATAGTTTTCGCTGCTTTTGATTTACGTTTTTCAATTTGTCAGTAAGCTGAGACAGTGATGAGGTCCGAGCATTAACCTTACTTTCAAGTTCATCATTATAATTTTGCAACTCTTTGTTTTTTTCTTCGAGCTCATTTTGTAAACGTATAACCGACTCCTTCAATTGATATTGTTCACAAGCCTGTATCACAATTTCTTTTAAATCGTCGTTACGCCAAGGTTTACTTACATAGTTTGAAATTTTGCCTTCATTAATTGCCAGTGCGGTGGAGTCGATATCTGAGTAACCTGTAAGAAGAATTCTAGCTGTGTTTGGATTAATGGTAAAAGCGTGGGAAAGCACTTCTGCACCACTCATTAGTGGCATTTTCATGTCTGAGATGATGACCGCAAATTCTTGTTGTTTTAAGATTTCTACAGCTTCTAGTGGTTTATCACACACGGTCACTTCAAAATCCTTTCTAAACAGGCGTTTCAAAGCATTGAGCACTTGTGTCTCATCATCCACTATCAGAATTGGCAATTTATCAGACATTTAATAAAACCTTATGCTTCTACAAATGATTTTAAAACATTGCGTTATGTAAAAAGTGACACTATTTTAAAAATAGATCAACCTCATAACGCAAAATGCAGAGATTTATATGAAAGGCAGTGTTTTCAACGCGCTACAAGAGTTTGTAGAAACCAACCATGGTTTAGAAGCATGGGACACCATGTTAAATACACTCAACCTTCCCTCTCAAGGGATCTATACATCTTCTATTAAATACGATGACAGCGAATTATTTAGCATCGTAAACTACTATTGTGAAGCATTTAACGTACCAACCCCAGATTTACTTCGAACTTTTGGCGAATTTTTATTTATGAAACTTATGCCTATGGCACCCATTGAAGCAAAACGCGCACCTTCACTTCATGCTTTTTTATGCATGGTTGATAACTTAATTCACGTTGAGGTAAAAAAACTCTATGCAGATTCAAATCTACCTGATTTTGATTATAAAGTTCAAAATGCTCAGCACCTGACGATGATTTATCGTTCAGAACGAAGGCTATGTCATTTATCAGAAGGTCTCATTTTAGGTGCGGCAAAACATTTCGATGAAAAAGTATCCATATCTCAATCAAAGTGCTTACACAAGGGAGATGAAGCCTGCCACATTGAAGTAAGATTTCTATGAGTGATGAAAAACAAGACAAAATAGACGTACTCGAACGCGCACTTAAAAGAGAGCGTGCGGCTAGAAAGCTCGCCGAAATGCAGCTTGAAAATTATACGCGTGAGCTATTAGAACAAGAAGTTTTAAATGATGAAACGCGTATGGAAGTTGAAAATCAACAGACTCAACTGTCTTTTTTAACAGGTCTTTTAGCTGAAACCTGGAGTAAGCCAACACTAAAAAAGATCGTTCAAAACTATTTAGAACGCACTTCCGCATTTTTATCAAAACCAGATAACTTATTTATTGAACTAGATGACAAGTTTAATTACGGACAATTTCAATATTATACGCAATCGAGTATAGAGACTGACATAAATGAGCACGTGCAACTTTTAAGGTCATTTCTAGTTCAACTTGACGGAGAAAAAGTATTCAACTTACTGCAACAAGAACAAGAAACACAAATCATAGATACCAACGACATAAGTGACAATACGCAAGACTTTTATCAATTTTGTGTTTTGGTGCCTTTATATACACTCACACTTGAAGATAAAAAAACGATGGGAGTAGCAGTTTTACTCTATCAAGACCAACAAGATATCAATATCACTAAACTACAAACTCTTGAATCATCAAGAGGCATGCTTTCAATCGCCATTGAAAGAAAAAGAGCCGAAGAAGAGCTTCAACAACAACTTATAAACCTAGAAGAAACTAACAAAGTGCTAGAGCAGACTCAATTGCAACTAGTTGGACAAGAAAAGCTCGCTTCATTAGGTTACCTAGCTGCTGGAGTTGCCCATGAAATTAATAACCCTGTTGGCTTTGTATTGAGTAATTTGGATACCATGTCTGACTATATCGAAGATATTAAGTCTGCTTTAAAGCCGCTTTCTCATCAGCATTCGAGTCACTCTTTACCTGAGCTTAATAGAAACTTTGAAGAATTTGAATTGCCTTTTTTATTTGAAGACAGCGGAGAAATTATAAAATCTTCGGTCGAAGGTCTAGAACGAGTTAAAGCTATTGTGGCTGATCTAAGTACTTTTTCACGCATGGACAACGATGAGTTGGAGCCTATTGACATCACTAAGGTCATCAATAAATCACTCAATATGGTAAGTAATGAATTTAAATATAAACACCATATTGAAACTGACCTATTAGAAAGCGCTACAATTTTAGGAATAGAGAGTAAATTACAACAAGTCTTTGTCAATCTATTTGTTAACGCCAAACAAGCCATGGATGAAGGTGGTACTCTTTTTGTAAGATGTTACAGGGAGCGAACAAAAATCATGGTTCGAGTAAAAGATGAGGGAAAAGGCATTCCCCTAGATAACTTAAAAGAAATATTTACCCCTTTTTTCACGACTAAAGCGCCAGGTGAAGGTACTGGTTTAGGCTTATCTATTTCATACAGTATTCTGCAGCAGCATAATGCAAAGGTTGAAGTGTTCAGTGAACCAAATAAGGGCACCGAATTTGTAATTTCATTCTTTGAGTTCTTTTAATCCTTATACAAAGCAATAGCTAAAATAAAAAGTGATACATATCTGAGTATCACTTTTTATTGAAATTAAGTTTACCTTACATATTTGACTACAAGTTAATGGCAAAAAGATCTGTCAACGCCTTATAGATTTTCAACTTTGCTTTGCTTTTTGCAAATGGTGCGACTGCAAGTAAAGGTGCATCAATTCTCTTTTTCAAGCTTTCAAGATTTGCATCAAACTCTGACATGTTGGGGTCTATCTCATTCGCTACCCAACCCGCACATTTAACACCTTGAGCTTTTAACGCTTGAATCGTAAGCAAAGTGTGGTTTAAGCAGCCTAACTTCATACCGACCACCAAGATGACAGGTATTTCTCGGGCCTTTACCCAATCAGATAAATACTCAGTGTCATTAATTGGCAAGGACCAACCACCAGCTCCTTCTACTAGAGTAAACTCTGCCCCAACAGATAATATCTCTTTGTAATGATGATTGAGTTCAATTTGTGTAATTACTTTGTTCGCACGTTGCGCTGCAATATGAGGTGCGATTGGTGGTTCGAAACAAATTGGATTTATTTGTTCATACTTAGCGTAGACGTTTGAAGACTCCATAATGTTTAAAGCGTCTTCATTGACTAACTGACCAAATGCTTCTTCGGCGCCAGCGGCAATGGGTTTAAAGCCAATCGCTGAGCGTTGATGTTGTGTCAAGAACTTGAGTAATAAACATGTAACATGAGTTTTACCGACTTCAGTATCGGTGCCTGTAATAAAAAAAGAATTCATTATTTTGTTAACTCCAAAATACCGACTTGGTAGCTAATAACGGCTTTACCATCTTGCAATGGAAAAGCAGACAATAGATTTTTATAAGCCGCTTTCCCCAGTAAGCCCTGCTCTTTTTGACAGTCTGTTAGGTGATTTGCACCAATATTTTTCACTGATTTAATGGCGCTTATTGGCTTGTCATAATGGTCTTGAAGGCAATGCTGATTGGAGTAAATTACTTTGAACCCCACACTTTGCGCAATATTAATTAACTGGGTTAGCTTCAAAAAGTCATTAATGTGTTGTTTATCATCAACCGCTTTCCATGCGTGCGCTATTTCAGATAAGGAACCAACTAACACTGTAGATAATAAAACTTGGCAACCAGGTTTACTCACAGCATATAGTGATTTAAAGAATGCTTCAGGTTCTGCACTCCATTGAATAGCAAAATTTGAAAATATAGAGTCAAACGCGTCATCAGAAAAAGGCAGTTTATCCATGTCTGCACAAACACGATATACATTATTCTTTGGAAATGTTTCAGACAACATTCCTAAACTCAGATCCATTGCAACAAGACGCTCACTGTGATGTTTAAGTTTATGCTGATGCAGCAAAGGGCCAGCGCCAAGGTCTAGCATGATTTGGTGATGATTGTTTAATCTTGAGAATAAAAGTTCAGCAGCAAGCTTTTGTACATGCGCATGTTGCTTGTACTGCCCTGCGGCTTTTGAAAACTGCTTCGCCGTTGACAGTTTATCGGGTGTTGCAATCATATTGACACCTTTAAGGCTCTTACAAGCTTTTCAATATCATCATGAGTATGTGCTGCGGTTATTGTGATCCTGAGTCGGGCAGTATTATGTGGCACTGTTGGTGGGCGAATTGCAGTTAACCAAATACTCTGCTCCTTAAGCTTAGCTTGCGCATTTAAAGCATTTTCAGCACTTCCTAGCACAACAGGTTGTATGGCTGTCTCTGATGGCATAATAGGAATGTTTGCATCGCAGCAAAGCTGCTTAAATAACTTAATATTATTAAACAAGTGCTGTCTTTGTTCGGACGCATCAAGTACACGTAAAAACTGCTGCTCTGCAGCTTGCACCATGAGCGGAGACATAGACGTCGAGTAGATATAATCACGATTAAACTGAAGTAAAAAATCGATAACTGATTGACTCGCTAAAACTGCCGCGCCCTGACAAGCCATTGCTTTACCAAAAGTAATCACCAAAATCTCAGGCTTACAACCTAGACCTACACTTCCCAAGCCATTTTCACCTAATACACCAAAGCTGTGAGCATCATCTATCATCAGCCAAGCATTGTGTTGCTGCTTCAATTTAACAAGCTGCTGCAATGGCGCGCTGTCTCCATCCATTGAGAACACCCCTTCACTAATGATCAGCTTATTAGCAGCTTTGCTTTTTTCTAATCGCTGACGTAAATGCCCCATATCATTATGATTAAAACGAATATGCTTAGCATTAGATTGCAAAGCACCATCAATTAAGCTGGCATGGTTGAGTTTGTCTTGAAAAATGGCAGAATCAAGCGCAGCTTTTGAGTTTGAGCTTTGTGAAAAAAGAGACTTAATAACACTGCTGTTTGCACTAAAACCAGTACTAAACAGTATTGCGGACTCGTAGCCAAAATGTTTGCATAGCAGGGCTTCAAAATCTTTATGGCATTGCAGGTACCCTGTAACAAGTGCCGACGATCGACTACCTGTTAGACCACCTTGTATCTTTAATTTTGAACCTAATCCAAGATAATCATTGCTGGCAAAGTTTAAATATTGCTTGGCATCTTTGTTCGTTAAAAAGCGAGCGGTACTCGTATCAGCTATCTCATTACGAGCACGCAACAAAGACTCAGCTCGCCTTTGTTGCAGTGCTTCTTGTATAAATTCGAACCCCATCCACTATGCTTCGTAAAATAGCTCTGACGTTGCCTTATCAGCAATTTTTGAACTTAGAGACGCTTCATAAGCTTCATCAGAGTAATCTTGACGCTTCTCTGGGTTCATACCTAGCTTTTTAAGTAAGTTCATATCTGCATCTGCTTCAGGGTTTTCAGTAGTAAGTAACTTATCACCGTAGAAAATTGAGTTAGCGCCTGCAAAGAAACACATTGATTGCATTTGTTCATTCATCGCAGTTCTGCCAGCGGATAAACGTACATAACTGTGCGGCATCATGATGCGTGCAGTTGCGATGGTACGTATAAATTCAAAATGGTCTAGATCTTCAACGTCTTCAAGTGGCGTACCTTTTACTTTTACAAGCATGTTAATTGGCACACTTTCAGGTTGTTTTGGCAAGTTTGCCAATTGCATTAATAATCCATAACGGTCACCCGCTTGCTCACCCATGCCAACAATACCACCAGAGCATACTTTCATGCCTGCATCACGCACATTGTCTAATGTATCAAGTCTGTCTTGGTAAGTACGTGTTGTGATAATTTGCTGATAATATTCAGGCGATGTGTCTAAGTTATGGTTATAGTAATCGAGTCCTGCATCTCTCAGCGCATGCGCTTTTTCGTTATCAAGCATACCTAGAGTCATACAAGTTTCGAGACCTAGCTCTTTCACTTCACGAACCATTTTAGCGATGTAAGGCATATCTCTGTCTTTTGGATCAGACCATGCAGCGCCCATACAAAAACGAGTTGCACCTTTGTTTCGCGCTAACTTTGCTTGTTCAACAACCTTTTCTACTTCCATTAAACGTTCGCGATCTAAATCTGTTTTATAATGCGCTGACTGTGGACAATACTTACAGTCTTCAGGACACGCACCCGTTTTGATTGAAAGTAAGGTCGAGATCTGTACTTCGTTTGGGTTAAAGTTCTCACGGTGAATACTTGCCGCTTTAAACAGCAAGTCGTTAAAGGGCATGTTAAATAGTGCTTTTACTTCTTCATAAGTCCAATCGTGACGAACTGTAGCCATAATCTAATACTCTTTTTATTCTAAGCCTGTCTATTATTTAGGCGTTTGATTTGACGGTGATTGGCTTAGTCTACTGAGTGTCGTAGTATTGTCAACGTCACACCAAAGCTAAAGGTTTACAAGTGAGTAATTATCAACCTATAGATATCAAATTCGATAAACAACATATTTGGCACCCATATACCTCTATAGGTGATCCGTTACCTGTATATGGTGTTACACATACTGATAAAAACATACTTTATCTTGATGATGGTACTGCACTTATCGATGGAATGGCCTCTTGGTGGAGTGCAATTCATGGTTATAATCACCCTAAAATAGTCTCAGCAATACAGGAACAAGCACAAAAAATGTGCCACGTTATGTTCGGAGGTATTACCCACGCACCTGCAGTTGAGTTATGTAAAAAGCTTGTTGCTATAAGCCCAGAGCCTTTACAAAAAGTGTTTCTTGCCGATAGTGGCTCTGTTAGCGTTGAGGTTGCAATCAAAATGGCATTGCAGTACTGGATAAGTAAAGGTGAAACCAGCAAAACAAAACTCATGACCGCCAAAAAAGGTTATCACGGTGATACCTTTGCGGCGATGAGTGTTTGCGACCCAGTTAATTCAATGCACAACATGTATCAAGGCTTTTTACCTGAGCATATTTTTGTTGAAGCGCCAAAAGCTAATTTTTACGATAGCCAAAATGACGCTGAACTGGAGGCATTAGAACGAGTATTTAAGAAGCATAATGATGAAGTCGCGGCCTTTATTATAGAACCCATTGTTCAAAATGCTGGTGGTATGAACTTTTATCATCCGTCATTTCTTAAAAAACTCAGATCACTTTGTGATAAATATCGTGTATTACTTATTTTAGATGAAATTGCTACCGGCTTTGGTAGAACAGGAAAAATGTTTGCTTGCGAACACGCAAACATCAGCCCTGATATTATGTGTATTGGTAAAGCGTTGACTGGTGGTGCTATGACACTGTCTGCGACACTTGCCACTGAAGAGGTTGCAGTTGGGATAAGCCAAGGTGAAGCGGGCGTGTTAATGCATGGACCAACGTTCATGGGGAACCCACTGGCCTGCTCTGCTGCAAATGCAAGCATAGAACTATTAGAAGAATATAATTTGTTTTCACAAATTAATCGTATCGAAAAGGCAATGATTAGACATCTATCTAAATGTTCAGAGTTAGATGCTGTAGAAGATGTCAGAGTGCTCGGTGGAATTGGTGTTGTTCAAGTAAAACGTGCCGTAGATGTTGCTAAGATTCAAAGGTATTTTATTAGAGAACATAAGGTTTGGATCAGACCTTTTGGCAAACTGATATATATAATGCCCCCATATATCAGCACAGATAGCGACATAATTGCTTTATGCACTGCAATTTATCAAGCTATCGTTACAGAAGAGTATTAAAGTTTTTAATCAAAATATCGGCGTTATTTGTTCGAACTGATACAAATAACGCTGAAACATGACTATTAATTTGTTAGACTATTATGCTTTATGTAATTAGTAGTAGAGTGAACTAACATATGCAGCAAACCGTCCAATTGCAGCCAGCAGAAGCTTATGTACCACCTAAGTTTAATGTTTATCAACATCGTCAGATAGATAAAATTGAACAACTGCATCAACTTCCTGAGCATTTGCGCTTTGACATGCGCGTTGTCGCCAATGTATTTCCTTTCCGTGTAAACAATTACGTGATCGAAGAACTGATTGATTGGGATAAAGTGCCTAATGATCCAGTATTTCAGTTAACTTTCCCACAACGTGGTATGCTTGATGATGAGTCATATGAACAAATGGCAGCATTATTAAAGCGTGAACACACGCCAGAAGAAGTTTTTGAGTTAGCTACACAACTTCGCCAAAAGTTGAATCCACACCCTGCCGGGCAGATGGATAAAAATGTTCCTACTTTTGAAGGCGAACAAGTTGAAGGTATTCAACACAAGTACAAAGAAACAGTTCTGTTCTTCCCTGCTCAAGGTCAGTATTGTCACTCTTACTGTACTTTCTGTTTCCGTTGGGCGCAGTTTGTAGGCAAGGCAACACGTTTCAACAATAATGATGAAGAGTTACTGCATAATTATCTTGCTGAACACAAAGAAGTTACTGATCTATTAATGACCGGTGGTGATCCTATGGTAATGCGTACAGTAAAGTTACGTAAGTATCTAGAGGCACTAAAGGAACCACGTTTTAACCACATTAAAACCATTCGTATTGGTACAAAGTCTTTAACATTCTGGCCATTCCGTTATGTAACTGACCCAGATGCCCAAGATCTGTTAGCACTATTGAAAGAGCTTGTTGATGCTGGTAAGCATGTTTCAATTATGGCGCACGTTAACCACAAACAGGAATTGCGAACTGATGTAAGCCGTGAAGCAATAAAGCTTATTCGTAAAAGCGGTGCTCAGATCCGCACACAGGCTCCATTATTGAACAACTTAAATGTTGATTCTGATATGTGGGCAGAGATGTGGAAAGAACAAACTCAAATGGGCATGATCCCATACTATATGTTTATCGAACGTGATACAGGTGCTAAGCGCTACTTCGAATTACCACTTTACAAGACTTGGGAAATTTTCCGTGATGCATACAAACAGGTTTCTGGTGTAAGTAGAACAGTACGTGGCCCTTCGATGAGTGCAGGCCCAGGTAAAGTTGAAGTGTCAGGTGTTACTGAAATTGCTGGTGAAAAAGTATTTGTACTTCGTTTTATTCAAGCGCGTAACCCTGAGTGGGTTCAACGCCCTTTCTTTGCAAAATACGATGAAGAAGCAACTTGGCTTGATGGACTTGTTCCAGCATTCGGTGAAGAAAAGTTCTTCTGGCAAGAAGAATACGAAGCAATGTAATTCAAATTAATATGAATTGCGTAGTCAATTACGCAATTCTTTTCAACTGTCTACCCATCAATTCTTTACCACTTTTCTGAACAATAAACTATGATTTGAATAGTTAATTAGATTGGAGTTGTGATGTGTCAATATCATTAACCGATAAAGAAAAGGCGATTCTAAGAAGTGTTTCAATACCTCCCAGACCTGAAGCACTGATAAAATTCTCTGAAGAAACGAAAAAATCTGAGCCGAATATTTCTCGTGTATCTGAAATTCTACAAAATGATGTTGGGATCTGCGCCGCGATACTTCAAGTTGTCAATTCAAGTGCTTTTCGACGAGCTAAAGAAGTAGAATCAATCGATCAAGCTATTATGATCTTAGGCTTGAAACGATTAATACCTTTAGTTAAGGCAGTTGCTGTTAAAAATGCGGTTGGTACAGATCCAACTATGGCTAAATTTTGGGATCTGCAAAGCAACATAGCGCACATTGCCAGTATAGCAGCGATGAAAATCGATAAACCTAGTTTGTCTAATCATGCTTACATGCTTGCGCTTTTTCATGGCGTTGGTGTTGCAATCCTAAACCAACATTTTGACGATTTTGTTGAAGTAATGTCTTATGCAGATAATAACAATTGGGATGACGCTGCTAAATTGCAATTTGAAAAATACCATACAAATCACGCGACCATCGGTGCTTTATTAGCCCAGCAGTGGCGATTACCAAAGGTCATGATTAACATTATTTACTACCAACATGATACTGATGGCTTATTCCAATCCGAAGAGTTGGATAAGATTGGTTTAGATTTATTGTGTCTTCTTAAACTCTCAAGACATTGCGCTTTTTTAAAAGACAAACCAAGCGAAATAAATGATGAATGGCGTAACATCATGGATGACGTTTTAGATCACCTTGATATGGAAGAAGAACATTTATTTAGAATTATTGAAGAAATTACAGATGAGATATGAGGGCTTAATAGCCCTCAGTACATAAACACTATTTAAAGCCTTTGAGTATATTATCACACACAACTGGCGTGGGTCTGTGATTGTCATCAACAGCAACAAAGGTAAAACTACCCGAAATTGCTAAGTGTTTGTCATCTTTGTGCATACGCTCTAAGAAAATATTAACGTCCACTTTCAAACTGGTGTTACCAACATGAGACACCGTTGCTACTAATTCAGCAAATGTCCCGGCTGGAATTGCTTCTTTAAAATCCACTCTATCAGAAGAAATAGTAACCAAAGGCTTTCTACAAAAACGTGTTGCTGCAATAAAAGCAACTTCATCCATCCAAGCAAGTGCGTCACCACCAAATAAAGTATTGTGGTGATTTGTGCGTCCAGGAAAGACAGTCTTAGTCACAGACGTGACTGACTCTTTAATACGTTGCTCAATCAAGGCTTGTTTTTTAATATCATTCATTTAAGTTACTACTTAGTATTTGCTAGTTTTTCTGTCATTAATAACGCTGGGTCCAAACGTTCATTAAACCAATTGAAGCGCCAGTCTAAATGTGGTCCAGTGACACGGCCTGTCGCACCAATATCAGCAAAATGCTCTCCGACTTTCACCTTATCGCCTACATTAACATGTATTTTGTTAAGGTGTATGTAGGTCGATGTGATGCCATGACCGTGATCGATTATCACCGTACCACCACTATAGTATAGGTCAGGATCTGCCATAACCACTTGACCAGCAAGCGGTGCCCAAACTGGCGTGCCAGTTTTATTGGCGATGTCTAAACCGAAGTGAGGGTTTCTAGGTTTACCATTAAAAAATCTCTGGCTGCCATATACACCTGAAATACGGCCTTTGGCTGGACGTAAAACTGTATCTTTAAAGAAGGTAAAATCAGATTCTCCTGCTCGTGCAGCTCTAACTCGTTTTGCGTCATCTTTGATACGAGCGAGTACTGAATCTGGTGGTGAAACATATTTCTTTTCAACCCCCGTTATACGATCAATTTCGTATTCACGCTTGGTGATCACAATGTCTTGGCTATACTGTTTACCTGATTGATCAACCCAAGTTAAGGTGTGTTTTGTATCTGCGTCTCGACCAAAACCGAAAACAAACTCTCCTTCTTTGGTTATTTTTAATGCTTTGCCATTAAAATACACAGAGTTAGGCTTGTCTAACTTACCAATGATCATTCCACCTTGTGTTAGAGTGCCCTTCAGTTCCAATGCCATTGAACTGACACTTACAGTAACACTAACTAAAGCGAACAATGCGGCTTTAAGCATATGCAATGGCTCCTTTACCTACACCTTCAAACGCTTTTACTTTTACTACATTGTCAGGGTGTTCTTTTTTAATTTCTGTTGCCAAATAATCAGCAATACATTCTACTGTTGTGTCACAAGGTAAAATATCACAACGTGCTTTACTGATAGCTAACTCAAAGTAACCCTGCGAAGACGTATATGAAAATGCATAGTCCGTGTCTAAGGCTTTTACATGCTTAAGTTTTGAGTTATCAATTAAATCTTCTTCAGAACCAAGATAAATATCTTCCCATTTACGTGACCATTCTTTTTGTAGACGAGGCATAGGAATATTATCGAGGCTAATACCAATCAATGAACGGTGACCGTGAACGATTCGCTGACAATTTCCATCATGCTTCTTCAAGCCATGGCTGTAGTGGTAATAAAAGCTAGACGTTTGTTCTGGACGAAGCTCAATGTCGATGTCTTTTACATTTTCAGGCATCTTAGGCATGATCTGCTGCTTCAAGAACGCAATCACTGCTTGTTCGTTCACTATTTTAGCATCAATTTGGCAAACAGCTTGTTCGGGTGCATACATTGCAATGTGATGTTCTTCACCGAATTGAGCATCTAGTATCACTTGTTCGTTTTCAATGCGGCATATTCCGTTTAAACCTTCTGGTATCGCAAGCTTGTGATCGATTGTGTCATCGATAATGCGTTTAATCTGTTTTTTTACAAGTGCAAAATCCAAAACCATAGACTCATGATTCAGGTCTCCATGAAGTGTTAAGTCAGCAATCCAGCTTTCACCTACCGGCCCTCTTTTATTACAAAAGTATGAAAAATCAATAACAGTTAAAGCGTCTACGAATAAAATCATGTCGATCCAAAATGAACTAAGTTAACGATAATCATTATAAAGAAATGTATTTAAAAAATCGCCCAAGTTAATGCAAGTTGTCACATAAAAATGTTTAGATGTTTAAAATATTAACAATAATCAACTGTTCAGAGTTGTTTGGCTTACAACTGTAAGCTAAAGTAGCCTGAATTTTTATTTTGAAGAAAAAGTATTAATACTATGGAACCAAAGAACAGCTACACAAAAGAAGAATTGATCCAATGCGGTCGTGGTGAAATGTTTGGTGAAGGCAACTGCCGTTTACCAAGTGACAACATGCTTATGATGGACCGCATCATTGAGATCAACGACAACGGTGGTGAATTTGGCAAAGGTCAAATTATTGCCGAATTAGATATTGATCCTAGTCTTTGGTTCTTTGACTGTCACTTTAAAGGTGACCCAGTAATGCCTGGTTGTCTTGGTCTAGACGCTATGTGGCAAATCGTGGGTTTTTTCTTAGGCTGGTCTGGTGGCCCGGGTCTTGGTCGTGCATTAGGTGTAGGTGAAGTTAAATTCACTGGTCAAATCTTACCTACTGCTAAAAAAGTAACTTACCGTGTAGATATGAAACGTGTAATTAAGCGTAAGTTGTTTATGGGTATGGCTGACGGTACAGTTGAAGTTGACGGTCGCGTTATCTATGAAGCAAAAGACTTAAAAGTAGGTCTTTTCCAAGATACAAGTGCTTTCTAATTTAATTAAGTTATCCAGTTTTCTGCAACAAAGCCCTCAATTGAGGGCTTTGTTGCATTAAATTCTCTATTGTAGGTTAAGTCTTAAACATATTGCGGTTATCAACGGCCTCTCGCCACCCACCTAACCATTCTGATCTAGATTCTAACTGTTGATATGGGCAAATTTCTTTAGAGCGTCCTGCTAAACCAGCTTTATATCCTTGGGAGTGTGCTCTTTCTAATCGATCACGCTTTTGTCTCTTCATAGGTAAATCCTCACCTTTTGTTTATTAACACTGCAAAACATTACAACATTTAATGAATAGTTAATAAAAACGTAAAATTCAAATGTAAATTAATCTTACGCTCAAGTTTAAATGGTGCATGTTTTAAATAGTCTAATTTTGTAAATACGAGAACACGAAGACAATTAAAGAAATGACTTTAATGCTTCATAAAAGCAGGATTGGCCAACCCTCAAAACCTAATAAAACATATTCTTCATATAGCTGCAATATAAATTACATAATTAAAATTCACCCAAGTGAAAAATAAATAAAATTATCATCCAAACCACTATATTTAAAATTAAAATTCAATAAACTTATTTAAATGAATTAAATTTCTAATTTTAATAAAAATTCACATTGTAATTTCTTAGTAATTATTTGTTTTAATAAAACGTTTATTTTTTAAGATCTTACAAACAAAAAAAGCCGCAAAAAAGCGGCCTTGATCATACAAACAGTGATTCAGTGATGTTTTATTTAATGACTTCTAAACCGCCCATGTATTTACGTAAAACTGAAGGCACTTGGATTGAACCGTCTACTTGTTGGTAGTTTTCTAAAATTGCTACTAGAGTACGACCAACAGCTAAACCAGAGCCATTTAACGTATGAAGTAACTCAGGCTTCTTCTCACCTTGACGACGGAAACGCGCTTGCATACGACGAGCTTGGAAATCCCACATATTAGAGCAAGATGAAATTTCACGGTACGTGTCTTGAGCTGGTAACCATACTTCTAGATCGTATGTTTTTGTTGCACCAAAGCCCATATCACCAGTACATAAAACCACTTTTCTATACGGTAGTTCTAATGCTTGTAAAATATACTCAGCGTGACCAGTTAGCTCTTCTAGTGCAGCCATTGAGTCTTCAGGTTTAACAAGTTGAACAAGTTCTACTTTGTCAAACTGATGTTGACGAATTAGACCACGTGTGTCGCGGCCATAGCTGCCCGCCTCACTTCTGAAACAAGGCGTGTGAGCCGTCATTTTTATCGGTAGTTCTTTTTCATCAAAGATTTCATCACGCGCGCAGTTTGTGAGCGGTACTTCAGCTGTTGGAATTAAGCTGTAACCTTCTTGTTCTTCACCATCGTCGTTGATTAAACCTTTAGTGTGGAATAAATCACCTGCGAACTTAGGTAACTGGCCCGTACCTAGTAAGCTATCTTTGTTTACAAGGTAAGGCACGTACATTTCTGTGTAGCCATGCTTATCAGCGTGTGTATCAAGCATAAATTGAACTAGTGCACGGTGCATTCGCGCAACACCACCTCGCATTACAGTGAAGCGAGAACCAGTTAGTTTAACACCGGTTTCAAAGTCTAAGCCTTTATCAAGCGCTTCACCTAAATCTACGTGATCTTTAACTTCAAAATCGTATTGCTTAGGTTCGCCCCATTTGATGATTTCAACATTTTCACTTTCATCACTTCCAGCAGGCACATCTTCTGCCGGTAGGTTAGGTAAAGTTAAAGCGATATTATTTAGAATAGCTAAAATTTCATCTTGTTCGTTCTTAGCTGCTGTAAGTTGGTCGCCTAAGTTAGCAACAGCATCTAGTAGTGGCTGAATATCTTCGCCTTTTGCTTTAGCTTGACCAATTGCTTTGGAGCGGCTGTTTCTTTCGCTTTGTAATTCTTGTGTTTTTGTTTGAAGCGCTTTGCGTTGCTCTTCTAAAGCATTAATCGCATCAACATCAAGCTCAAAGCCACGTTTAGCTAATCGAGCTGCTGCTTCAGCAATATCCTGACGTAAATATTTTGAATCTAACATTTTGCTTTTAACCTTTTTGCATGACTAAGTTAAGGCCTAACCAAGCCATAAAAATACATAACACCACATTTAAGGTGATATTGAGAATCATCTTCACAATTTGCCCTTGTTGAAGAAGCAACAAAGAGTCCATTGAGAATGTAGAGAAAGTTGTTAATGCACCTAAGAAACCAATCACAATAAGTGACTTGTAAGGGCTTACCGCGAGTGCTTGTTTTTCAAGTAAGCCAAATACAACTCCCAATAATAATGAGCCGATTATATTAACGGTCAAAGTGCCAAATGGGAATCCCCTACCCAGCAGTTTAAGCATTGTATCACTAATAAAAAACCTTAAACACGCACCAAGTGCGCCGCCAAGTGCAATTGAGAGGTACATTTTAATCATTTGAATATCTTTTGTTCACACTCATTTGATTTAATGACTTTAAATATTCAAGCTTATCTTTGATCTGCTTTTCTAAGCCGCGTTCAGAGGGCAAATAATATTGCCTGTCTTTGATTTCTTCAGGAAAGTAATTTTCACCTGCGGCAAATGCCCCTCCTTCATTATGGGCATAACGATATTCATCACCATAACCTAGCTCTTTCATGAGCTTTGTCGGTGCATTGCGTAAATGAGCAGGCACTTGGTAGTCAGGGTCAGTCTCAGCATCTTGCTTTGCTTGGTTAAACGCCATGTAAACTGCATTACTTTTTGCTGCACTGGCTAAATAGATAGTTGCCTGTGCAATGGCTCTCTCGCCTTCACTGGGCCCAACGCGTTGAAAAATATCCCACGCATTTAATGCTACTTGCATTGCTCTTGGATCTGCATTACCAATATCTTCGGTGGCAATGGCTAAAAGGCGCCTTGCGACATAAAGTGGGTCACCACCACCCGCTAATATTCGACAGTACCAATAAAGTGCGGCGTCTGGATCACTACCTCTAACTGATTTATGAAAAGCTGAGATCAGGTCATAGAATAAGTCGCCCCCTTTGTCATATTTTGCAAAATAAGAAGGTAATAACTGACTCAGTACATCAGAAGTAATAACCACTTCACCATCTTGATCAGATAGTTCAACAGCTTGTTCAAGCAGATTCAAAGCTTTACGCGCATCACCACTACTGGCTTGTGCAATTTGCATAAGTAGCGGATCTGACACTGTGATTTGAAGCTTAGATAGTGTCTCATCTATGGTAATAGCGCGTCTTAACACCTTAACAAGTTCTTCTTTGCTTAAAGCCTTTAATGTATAAACACGTGCCCGAGATAAAATCGCGTTATTGAGAGCAAAACTTGGGTTTTCAGTGGTAGCACCAATGAAAATAAAAGTGCCATCTTCAATGTGGGGTAAAAAAGCATCTTGCTGAGACTTATTAAATCGATGGACTTCATCAACAAACAATAAAGTTCTTTGACCCATATTTAGACTTTGCTTAGCTTCTAACACTGCCTCACGGATTTCTTTTACACCTGAGGTCACAGCAGATAGGTGCTGAATACGTGCTTTTGCATGGTTAGCAATTATTTTAGCGATGGTAGTTTTGCCAACACCAGGCGGCCCCCAAACAATTAAGCTATGTGCTCTACCAGATAATATGGCTTTATATAAGGGTTTATCAGTGGCTAATATATGTGATTGGCCAATGTAATCAGCTAGATGTGTTGGCCGCATTCTGGCAGCCAATGGCTTAACATCATTGCCAAAATCAAATCCTAAGTTACCCACAAAAAACTATTCACTTTGAGTTTGATCGTCAATAACAACATGTTCAGGAATGGTAAAATTAAACAGACTACTATCTAGAGCATCGTTCAATTTGATATCAGAAAATTTAAACTCTGTTAACTGACCTGATAAATCCACCACCAATATTTTTGAAAGTTGTTTCTCAGTATTAAATTGTAACTCTAAAGACTCTACTTGCGAGTCAGTTGTCGATTTGGGAGTAATTTTGTAATTATCTTTAGTTTTAGAAACCTGATACTTTTCCCATTGTGTTTTCGCATTTGTAGTTAGTAATACAAAAGGCGTTGTTTCGATCAAGTTAAGGCTGGCCATAATGGTCACTTGTTCTGCAAATTCGTCATAATAATAAGCACGATGGCCGTCAGAAACTAACATGGTTGAGTCTGGCTCTTGTTGTTGCCAATGAATTTTTAAAGGCTGTGCTAACGCTAAATTACCCGAGCCAGTTTGTAAGACTTCACCTTGTTCATCCGTTACTTTTTGATTAAAGCTTGCTTTAAACGTCGTCATTTCAAATAACTTAGCTTTAAGATCAATTGCAGCATCTGCAAATGCGGCTTGTGACAATAATAGCGAAGATACACCAACTAAACTTGATAACAGTGTTTTTTTAAACATTTAATTTACTCCCCCTTTAGGGACTAATACTTCTCGAGCGCCATTGTGTCCTGGTGAACTTACGACACCTGACGCTTCCATTTGTTCAACTAAGCGAGCAGCTCGGTTATAACCGACACGAAGCTTACGTTGCACACTCGAAACAGACACCTTGCCTGATTCAATTACAAAGCTAACAGCTTCGTCATAAAGTGGGTCTGATTCGTCGTCGCCACCTTCAGATGTTTCACCCGGTAATAAAATGTCTTCAGCGGCATCACCGCATAATATTTCTTCAATGTAATTGGGTTTACCCCGAGCTTTCCAGTCATTAACTACAGCATGCACTTCGTGGTCATCAACAAACGCGCCATGAACACGTATTGGTACACTGGTACCCGGAGGTAAATACAGCATGTCACCCATGCCAAGTAAGTTCTCAGCACCTTGTTGGTCTAAAATAGTACGCGAGTCTATTTTACTTGACACTTGGAAAGCCATACGAGTTGGAATATTTGCTTTGATTAGGCCCGTAATAACATCAACAGACGGTCTTTGTGTTGCAAGCACCAAGTGAATACCTGCAGCACGTGCTTTTTGTGCTATTCGCGCAATTAACTCTTCAACTTTCTTACCAACAATCATCATCATGTCGGCAAATTCGTCAATCACAACAACGATACTTGGCAATTTATCGAGTTCTTCAGGCTCATTTGCCATACCATCAGTGTCTTTAAAAAGCGGATCTAAAATTGGTTGGCCTGCCTCTATAGCCGCAAGCACTTTTTGGTTGTAACCTTTTAAATTTCGTACACCCAATGCAGACATAAGCTTATAACGGCGCTCCATCTCGCCAACACACCAACGTAATGCATTTGATGCTTCTTTCATGTCTGTCACAACTTCACACAGTAAATGCGGAATTCCTTCATAGACAGATAGCTCAAGCATTTTTGGGTCTATCATGATCATACGAACATCTTCAGGCGGTGATTTATAAAGCAAACTCAAGATCATCACGTTCACACCCACTGACTTACCTGAGCCTGTTGTACCTGCAACTAGTAAATGCGGCATTTTACCTAAATCAGCTACTACAGGCTGACCTGCAATGTCTTTACCTAATACCATGGTTAATGGCGATGGGTTTTGTTCGAATTTAGGGGCGTTAATCACTTCTGATAAGCGTACAATTTCTCTATGCTTATTTGGAAGCTCAAGACCAACGTAGGTTTTACCAGGGATCACTTCCACAACACGGACACTAACTGCAGATAATGACCGCGCTAAATCTTTTGCAAGGCCTGTGATTTTTGCAACCTTGATACCCGGTGCTAAATCAAGCTCAAATCGAGTTACAACTGGACCTGGGTAAACCCCTACTACACTCGCTTGAATATTAAAATCTAATAACTTCACTTCAACAAGACGAGAAACGGCATCCAATTCCTCTTTTGATATAGGGTTTTTCTGCTTATCAGGCCTGTCTAACAAATCTAGCGATGGAAGTGGATCTTTTGGTGATTCAGCATTGAGTAACTCTTCAAACTTTTCTTTTGCTGTTGATTCTGGTACAAAAACTGGTTTTTCCGACTCAGCTTTAGGTCTGAGTGGTCTTGCAGGAGATTGAACTCTCGTTTCTTGTTCTTGTGATAAAACAGGTGCATTATCTAGTCCTTGCAAAGCACTAGATGCATCAAAATCATCATCATCAATGGCTGAAAAATTGATTTCTTGCTCTAGAATGTCATCTAATTCATCAAACACATCCGCTCGAGACTTATCCAAGTTTGGGCTATCAAGGCTAGGCTCACTTATTATTGCCTTGCCTTCATTGTCTTGATTTACTTCTGACTCAGTTTTCTTTGAAAATAGTCTGTCTTTTAATTTCGCAATAGGTTTTTGCTCTAGCGATTGTTGAGAATTGAGTTCAGGTTCAGCATAGGTGACTTCAGTTTTTTCTGAGCTTTCTTTGAGAGTTGTCATTTCATCTAACTGAATGTCAGTTTCTTGTCTAGAAACATGCTGTAATTGCTTCTTTGTTTGTAAGTCTTGGAATTTGTTTAATAATAAACGACAAACTTGAATAACCTTTTCACCAATATAGTCAACAAACTCAACCCATGACACCCCGGTCATTAAGGTTAAACCAGCAAAGAAAAAACATAACAATATAATTGAAGTGCCCGTGAATTTAAATGCTGGTATCATCGCATCACGAACGACGTCACCAATAAAGCCACCTGATGATACATGATAGATATCATCAAAGTTGATGCTACTTATGGCACTTGCAGAAGACACAAACAAGACTAAACCAATCAGCCTTAAAGCCAGCGTGACATAATCAAGGTGAAAGAGCTTATGTGGTTTCTTAAACAGTAAGTACCCAACTAATTGGATAGCTGCAGGCACTAAAAACGCCATCCAACCAAAACTGACTAATAGAATATCGGCAACCCATGCACCAGCTGTGCCTGTAATATTTTTTACTTCAAGGTATTCACCCGTTTGAGACCATGCAGGATCTGATGGGTCAAAGCTTATTAACGCGCATAAAGTGAATAATGCCGTGAATGTGCTTACGATCAGACCTGTTTCTAGTAGCCTTTGAATTCCATTAAGACGCATAAAGTGCGTTTACCCCTAGTTTGCTTTGCCTAGATTTTTTATTGAGTGCAGTTGATGCTTTTTTGGTAAATCTAAACTTTTGGATATTAAAATCTTTTTTATATGAATAAGCGCTTAAGCACGCTTTTGTAATAGCTATAACAATAACAAGAAATAATTAAGCTTCACAGGGTTTTATTACTTCTCCGAGCTCACCTTTTACCTCTTCCATAACAACATAAGTCCTACTTTCGCTTATATTTGGTAATTGCAAAAGTATGTCACCCAAAACGCCACGGTACTCTGACATATCTGTCACTCGTGTTTTTAGTAAAAAATCAAAATTACCTGATACTAAGTGACATTCTATTATTTCATCATGTTGTCTGACTGCCTGGTTAAACTTATCAAAGACATCTGGACTATTTTTATTAACTGTTACTTCTACATACACCAAAAGACCTTGTCCTAACTTTGTTGGATCTACCACCGCTTTATATCCCTTTATATAGCCTTCTCTTTCGAGCTTTTTTACACGCTCTAAACAGGGAGTTGCGCTGAGGCCTATCCGCCTCGCTAATTCGACATTTGAAAGTCTGCCATCTTTCTGAAGTTCTACTAAAATGTTTCTGTCTATTCGATCTAACTGTTGGTACATATGCTTTCCAGAATTTTAATCTGCCATACAATTCTTTGCAGTATTTATATCTAAAAGATACACCAAAAAAGGTAGGACATACTAGCTAATGACCAATATAATAGTCGAAAATTTCATCCCGTTCTTATATGTGAGGCGATTATTATGCTTATCGGTGTACCTAAAGAAATAAAAAACCATGAGTACCGTGTTGGTATGGTTCCAGCGAGTGTTCGTGAATTAATTAACCACGGCCACCAAGTTGTTGTTGAAACGAATGCTGGTATTGGCATTGGTTTTACTGACGAAGATTACATTGCAGTTGGTGCAGAAATCTTACCAACAGCTGCTGATGTTTTTGCAAAAGCAGACATGATTGTTAAAGTAAAAGAGCCGCAAGCAGTTGAGCGCGCTATGTTGCGTGAAGGTCAAATCCTATTCACTTACCTTCACCTTGCACCAGATCTTCCACAGACTGAAGACCTTGTTAAGAGCAAGTCTATCTGTATTGCTTACGAGACTGTAACTGACGCACGTGGTGGTTTACCACTTCTTGCACCTATGTCGGAAGTAGCTGGCCGTATGTCAATTCAAGCTGGCGCACAGGCACTTGAAAAATCAAATGCAGGTCGCGGTATGCTTCTTGGTGGTGTACCTGGTGTTGAGCCTGCTAAAGTAGTTGTTATTGGTGCTGGTATGGTGGGTAACAACGCAGCGCAAATGGCTGTAGGCATGGGTGCTGATGTTGTTGTTCTTGACCGAAACGTTGATGTTTTACGTCGTGTTGACGCACAATTCGGCAACCGTGTTAAAGCGATTTACTCTACTGCTGACGCACTTGAAAAGCACGTACTTGAAGCGGATCTTGTTATCGGTGGTGTACTTATCCCAGGTGCTGCAGCGCCAAAACTAGTAACTGCTGATCACATCAAGAACATGAAACCTGGCTCTGCAATCGTTGACGTTGCAATCGACCAAGGTGGTTGTATTGAGACTTCTAAAGCAACAACACACGCTGAACCGACTTACATCGTTGATGACGTTGTTCACTATTGTGTTGCTAACATGCCTGGTGCTGTTCCGCGTACTTCAACTTTTGCACTTAACAATGCGACGCTACCTTACATCATCAAACTCGCTAACAAAGGCTATAAAGCTGCACTTCTTGAAGACGATCACTTCATGAATGGCTTAAACGTTATCAATGGCCAAATTACATGTAAAGAAGTTGCTGAAGGCTTCAACATGGAGTTCGTAGACCCACGTACTGCGCTAAATAATGCTTAAATAAAGCAAAATAAAAAACCCGCTCAATGCGGGTTTTTTATTTAATTTAACTGCAAGTGTTAAATCTAAATATTCAACCGAGCATTACCATTCAAACATGTAGGCCATTTTGCTGATTGTTCTCAAGGCGACATTGTGCGTATTTCTTTTCGCATATAAATGTTGCAAAGATTTATCTTTAATTTCGCCCACCACGACTTCTTTAACTTGATAACCTAACGCATGAGCCGCTTGTGAATAAGCGACAAACTCCCATTTTTTTATATTTGTGTTATCAACTATCACAAGTGGAATAGCCTCAGCTAACGCATTAATATAACGAGCAAGATTCAAATTATGAAATTCTGATAGCTTGAATTTATCGAAATGATACTCACCATGTTCATTATAAAAGTAGTCGTCAGTCGCACATATCACATATTGTGTCTCATCACCTGCGACGAGCTCATCGACTAAGTTTTGTGCATAGTGGCTTTTACCTGAACCTGGGAGCCCTCTTAGAATAAAAACTTGCTTCATTGCCTCTCAACTAAATACTTATTTTTATCACTGAATTTAAGCTAATGATGCCACATTTATGCAAATTAGTCATGGCACATATATCCAGAGTGTTATTTAGTGCAATTGAACTCAAAAGAGTTGCCATAAATGGTTTTTTTATTTGCTCATCAAAGGTAAGATAATGCCCTCGTACAAAAAGGTACGACAGTTTATATAATTATTAGAGTAACTAAATCATTGGAGTGAAGATGAGCCACATAGCGATAACGGAGCTACTTAAAGGCACCGTTGCGGTAGACAGCCAAGTAACAGTAAAAGGTTGGATCCGTACACGCCGCGATTCTAAAGCAGGTATTTCTTTCTTAGCCGTTCACGACGGTTCTTGTTTTAACCCTATTCAAGCAGTTGTTCCGAATTCGCTCAATAATTATGATGAAGTTACCAATTTAACGGCTGGTTGCTCAGTTAGCGTGACGGGCAAGCTGGTTGAGTCTCAGGGCCAAGGTCAAGCATTCGAAATTCAAGCTGAAACGGTTGAAGTTATCGGCTCAGTTGAAAACCCAGATACATACCCTATGGCTGCGAAGCGTCACAGTATCGAATTTTTACGTGAACACGCTCATCTACGTCCTCGTACAAACGTAATTGGTGCAGTTACACGAGTTCGTAACTGCTTGTCACAAGCCATTCACCGTTTCTTCCATGAGCGTGGTTATATGTGGATAAGCACACCAATCATCACAGCAAGCGACTGTGAAGGTGCGGGTGAGATGTTCCGTGTATCAACACTTGATATGCAGAATCTACCTTTAACAGATAAGGGTGACATTGACTATTCTGAAGACTTCTTTGGTAAAGAAGCTTTTCTAACTGTATCTGGTCAGCTAAATGGCGAAACGTATGCAAGTGCGATGTCGAAAATCTACACTTTTGGTCCAACTTTCCGAGCTGAGAACTCGAATACTTCTCGCCACCTTGCTGAGTTTTGGATGGTAGAACCAGAAGTAGCATTTGCTGACTTAGAAGACATCGCTAGTCTTGCTGAAGATATGCTTAAGTATGTATTTAAAGCTGTACTTGATGAACGCCGCGACGATATGGAGTTTTTCGCACAACGTATCGAGAAAGAAGCAATCTCACGTCTGGAAGAGTTCGTAGAAAAAGATTTCGCACAAGTTGATTATACTGATGCAGTCACAATTCTTGAAAATTGTGGTAAAAAGTTCGAGTTCCCAGTTGAATGGGGAGTTGATTTACAATCTGAGCATGAGCGTTATCTTGCAGAAGAACATTTTAAAGCTCCAGTAGTTATTAAAAATTACCCTCGTGACATTAAAGCATTCTATATGCGTCAAAATGAAGATGGTAAAACAGTTGCTGCTATGGACGTAGTAGCACCGGGCATTGGAGAGATCATAGGTGGTTCTCAACGTGAAGAGCGTTTAGATGTCTTAGACGCACGTTTAGAAGAGATGGGTCTACACAAAGAAGACTACAGCTGGTACCGCGACCTACGTAAGTACGGCACAGTTCCTCACTCAGGCTTTGGTTTAGGCTTTGAGCGTTTAGTTGCTTATGTTACAGGTATGGGCAATGTGCGTGATGTAATCGCCTTCCCTCGAACTAAAGGCAATGCAAACTACTAATTAACTTTAGATGATATAAAAGCGCCAAATTGGCGCTTTTTTTGTTTATTGCATAAAGATGAACCAAAAGCTTATGCAAAAAAAACCCCGTACAAAACGGGGATTTTTTTATAGCTGATTCAATCCACTGTCGTGACATTGAAATCAAGCAGTAAATTCTTAATTAAAGAACTTCTAATAGCTCAACATCAAAGATCAGTGTTGAGAAAGGTGCGATTGATGCACCAGCTCCACGCTCGCCATATGCTAGGTCATGAGGAATATATAGACGGAATTTAGCACCAGGTGCCATTAGTTGAAGGGCTTCAGTCCAGCCTTTGATCACACCGTTTACTGGAAACTCTGCTGGTTGACCACGCTCTACAGAGCTATCGAATACTGTACCGTTAATTAATGTACCGTGATAATGAACACGAACAGTTGAGTCTACAGCTGGCTTGTCACCTTCGCCCATTGCAAGAACTTCATACTGTAAGCCAGACTCAGTAACAGTTACTTCTGCACGCTTAGCGTTGTCTTCAAGGAAAGCCGTACCTTCAGCAGCTAAAACTTTAGCTTCTTCTTCGCGACGACTTTGAATTTCAGAATTGATTGCTTCAAACGCAGCTTGAATTTCAGGTATATCAACACGAAGTGCTTCACCAGCATACGCATCTTTCATACCTTCAAACACTGAGTGAAGGTTAAGACCGTCGAAAGGGTTTGCTTTAAGCTGCTCGCCCATTTGAAGACCGATACCGTAGCTTGCTTTTTCTGCACCTGTATTAAATAAATCAGACATGTAAATTTTCGCTTTTTTAATTTAAAGAATGTTGCAGTGTAACACACTGCAGATTGAGATAAAGATTACTCTGCTTGCTGCTTATCCATTAATTTTTTTAGCTCTATTACAACAAATGTTGCGAAAGGTAAGCTTAATACTAAGGCAAGTTTTAACTCTTTGCTGTAGTCGATTAGCTGCTCTGTGAAGAAATATCCAAAGCCAACAATACCGAAAGTACCAGCTACAGTTGCACAGAATAGTGGCCATAACTTTTCATACTTTACAATTAGATGACCAACTAATAAATTGAATAGAAAAGTGTATAAGACGGTGTTAAGAAGATTTGGGTCTTGTTGTGCATCAATTGATAACTGCAATGCCATTTCCAAGCCGCTGACATAAAAAAAACTAAAAATGATCCAAAGTGAAAATCGCTTTACCAAATCAAGTTTCATACTTCCTCCAAACGAAAAAAACCGCCTAGGGGCGGTTTTGGGAATGAGGTGGCGGAGAGATAGGGATTTGAACCCTAGATACGCTATTAACGTATGCCGGTTTTCAAGACCGGTGCTTTCAACCACTCAGCCATCTCTCCGTTGTTGGCGCGAATGATAGAGAGTTTTATAAACCTTGTAAAGTAATATTTAAAAAAAAGAACCAATATTAAATTGTTTGATCATTAATAATACTGTTTTGGTCGTTTTGCTATAAAAGCGCCCATTAAACTAACTAAAGTTAAGCTTAAAAGGAAAAATACAGTGTCTACAAAAAGCTTGGTTATTTCATCTAGAGTATAGTTTTGTGTATATAAAAGCGGTGAAAATGAAATGCTTCCTACAAAAAGTAAAATTTTAAATGCTCTTGAAAACTCGTAACGTTTACTGTAGTTCATCCACCAAGTGAGTGCAAAAAGCAATATAGCAGCAGGCAAAAATAGATATTGAACACGCTCAACTGAAGTAGAAATATAGAATGAGAGCATTGCGCCAATGCAAGACCACATTAGCCAAACCAACCAATTCTCTTTTTCTTTTAAAAATAGATTGCCCATAGGAGTATCACATTGTTTTATTATTATTGATATCTCCTTAAGAATAACAAAAACATTGTCTACAAAACAACCGCTACTTGTAATAAAAAAGCGCTCTATTGAGCGCTTTTTTATTTATGATTTTACGGCTTTTCGTTGCGCTTCTTTTTGCTGCTGTTTTGCTTGCTTGCGTTGCAATAAGGCGTCCTGAGCTTTTTGACCTATGTGCCCTTCCCCACGCTCTTGTGCTAATTTCACTTGTTTTTGACGCTCAGCGAAACGTGCACGCTGCTCTTCAGTTACATTATCGATACAGTGATGGCATGATACGCCCTCATTGTATTCAGGCTTTTGCTTTTCTTCTTCAGTGATTGGCATACGACAAGCATGACATTGGTCGTATTGACCTTTTTGTAAGTCATGATCAACAGCGACACGGTTATCAAATACAAAGCACTCGCCTTCCCACAATGACTCTTCTTTTGGCACATCTTCAAGATACTTAAGAATGCCACCTTCTAAATGGTATACTTCCTCAAAGCCCTGCTCTTTCATGTAAGCAGTCGACTTTTCACAACGAATACCGCCTGTGCAGAACATAGCAACTTTCTTATTCTTTGTAGGGTCTAGGTTTTTCTCAGCCCACTCAGGAAATTCACGGAAAGTCTTAGTGTTTGGGTCAATAGCATGTTTAAACGTGCCGATTTCAATTTCGTAATCATTACGTGTATCAACAACCACAACATCTGGGTCTGAAATCAGTGCGTTCCAATCTTTTGGCTTAACGTAAGAACCAACGACTTTTAACGGGTCAATACCTTCGACCCCCATAGTTACAATTTCTTTCTTAAGCTTTACTTTTGTTCTGTAGAACGGACACGTTTCATCATAAGACTCTTTAGAAACGATATTATCTAGTCCTGGTTGTGAATCTAACCAAGCTAATAACTTATCGATACCTTCACGTTTTGCGGCAACAGTACCGTTAATACCTTCGGCAGCAAGAAGCAAAGTACCGCGTACTTCATTTTCTTCCATCACCTCTAAAAGAGGCTGACGAATTTCTTTGAAGTTTGGTAGTGAAACAAATTTATAAAGTGCACATACAACATATTGAACAGACATAACATTCCTAAATAGCTTTGAATAAAGCTATTAGTTTTTGAACACAACTAATAGCTAACTACCGGATCGTAAATCCGGCGCCGGAGGAGGTATTGTACGGATTTAACAAAAAAATGCACTAATAAAGCTAAATTATCCCTGTGTTGGTCATGTCTGTTTGATATAATTGCTTCTTAAAATTTATTTGGAGTAGTAACTTTGCAATTTACCGAATTAGGTATTGATAGCCGATTGGCTCAACAACTTTCGCACCAAGGGATAGTTTCACCCACTGAAATTCAGTCGCAGGCCGTTCCGACTGCAATCGCAGGCCACGATGTATTTGCACAATCAAAAACTGGTTCTGGTAAGACATTAGCTTTCTTACTTCCTGCTGTACACAGAATCATGAAACAAAAAGCATTGAGTAAACGCGACCCAAGAGCGCTGATCATTGCACCTACACGTGAACTCGCGACACAAGTTTTTAATCAATGCCGACTTTTAATTGCAAGCACTAATATTTCTTTAGTGAAAATTCTTGGTGGTGAGAATTTTAATGACCAAGTTAAAGCACTACGCAAAAATCCACACATTGTTGTGGCTACTCCAGGGCGTTTAGCTGATCACCTGTCTCAAAAATCTCTGCAATTAAACGGTTTAGAACTTCTTATTTTCGATGAAGCTGATCGCATGTTAGATTTAGGTTTCGATGAACAATTAAACTTAATCAATCAATCTGCTGATCATCGTCTAAGACAAACATTGCTATTCTCAGCTACACTCGACCATGCGCAAGTAGAAGTCACTTCTCGTCAGCTATTAAAATCACCAAAACGACTCATCTTAAGTGATGCGCAACAGAAACACGACGACATTGAACAAGCGCTTTATTTTGCTGATCATCTTGATCACAAAGAAGCACTTCTAAAGCATTTAGTCAGTGACGACTCTGTCGGCCAATGCATTATTTTTACAGCAACAAGAAATGATACGCAGCGCATAAGTGAATTACTTAAAGAAATGCATATCTCTGCGTTAGGGCTAGCCGGTGATTTAACGCAAGCCAAACGGTTAGATATAATGGATTCATTTAGTAGAGGCCTGTTTAAAGTACTAGTGACTACCGATGTTGCTTCACGTGGTCTAGATTTGTTAAGTGTCACACACGTAATCAACTTCGATCTGCCCAAACAAGCCGAAGAGTATGTACATAGAATAGGACGAACTGGTCGTGCTGGATTTAAGGGTGTTGCAGTGTCATTTGTAGGCCCTAAAGATTGGAAGAGTTATCTAGCAATTAAGTCATATCTTCACGAAATACCTGATTTTAAAGTAATTGAAGGGCTAGAAGGTAAATTTAAAGGTCTTAGACCTCCAAAACCATTAAAAAAACTAAACACTAAATCAAAAGAAACAGTTAAAAAGATCAAGAAAAAAACTTATAAAAAGCCAACAAAGAAAAATAAAAAGCCTATCCCTGCACCATTCGATGTAGACGGTGCGGCTCCGTTGAGACGTAAACCAAAGCCAACTGAGGAATAATTATGTTAGGCACAAAACAACATTTACAAATCACTGAGCTTTGCGCTGAAGGCGCTTATTTAGACGGCGGTCAACTAGGTGAAGTGTTTCTAAAAAAATCAGAAGTACCTGAGTGTTTAGAAGAAGGTGATAGCGTTAACGTTTTCATTTATCAAGACAACTTAGGTCACCCTACTGCTACTGCTAAAGATGTGATTGCCCAAGTAGGTGATTTCGCTTTGTTACGTGTTAAAGAAATAAATAAGGTTGGTGCTTTCTTAGATATTGGTATCGATAAGGACATTTTGTCTCCTTACAATGAACAAAAGCCAAAAATGCGTGAAGGCTATAGTTATCTTGTTAAATTATATTTAGATAATGCAAGTAAACGTATTTGTGCATCGAGTAACTTAAAGAAATTTTTAGACAAAGAGACACCGTCATATACATCTAACGAAGAAGTCGATTTAATCGTAGCTTCGAAGACAGATATTGGTTTTAAAGTCATCATCAATGATAGTCATACAGGTGTGGTGTTTTTTAATACCGTTTTCAAAAGACTGTTTATAGGGCAAAAATTAAAGGGCTTTATTAAACAAGTTCGTGAAGACGGCAAAATAGACGTTGTGCTAGAACAGCAAGGTGTTCAGAAATTTAAAGACTTAGGAGAGCAGATTTTGTCTGAACTCAAAAGTTCTGAGGGCTATATTCCCCTTGGAGATAAGTCTGACCCCGATGAAATTAAGAAACGTTTTGGTTCAAGCAAAGCAAACTTTAAAAAAGCCATCGGCGGTTTGTTTAAACAAGGCTTAATTAATATCGAAGCCAAATCTATTTGTTTGAAAGAAAAATAAACAAAACTTTTCTAGAAAAAGGCAGCTTGCGCTGCCTTTTATAGTTTCGTGAGTCAATTTAAGCGTTAATTTCCAAATTAATGGCTTCTAATGCTTGGACAGGGTCTTTAGCTTTTGTAATTGGTCTACCAATTACTAAATAATCACTGCCCGCTTCAACTGCTTTCTTTGGCGTCATAATTCGTTTTTGGTCGCCAACATCTGTGCCTAAAGGGCGAATACCAGGTGTAACCAATTTAAAATCAGCACCTAATTCAGTTTTTAAGCTTTCAGCTTCTTGAGCTGAACATACGACACCATCAAGGCCTGCTTCTTGAGCTAGTCTAGCGAGATAAAGAACTTGTTCTTGAGGCGTTTTATCGACACCTAAACGAGATAACTGAGCCTGGTCCATGCTTGTTAGAACAGTTACAGCAATAAGTAATGGGCCATTTTCATATTTAGCTAGGGCTTCTTTTGCCTTTTGCATCATTTCTAAACCACCACTTGCATGAACATTAACCATCCACACACCAAGCTCAGCTGACGCAGTAACAGCTTTAGCAACTGTATTAGGAATATCATGAAACTTTAAGTCTAAGAATACATCAAAATCTAAGTCAACTAATTGTTTAACAAACTGAGGACCGAAATAGGTGAACATTTCTTTACCCACTTTAAGGCGACACGTTTGCGGAGACAGCTGCTTAACAAAGTTCAACGCAGCTTGTTCATTGTCATAATCAAGCGCAATTAATACTTTTTTAGAATCGTGATGAGACATAATAATCCTAATCGAATAAAGTTAAATAAGCCTTAAAAACCATCAACGCCTTTATTTGGTCGTATGGTTTCCCAATGCTTACAAGAAGGGCAAAGCCAATATAATTTGTGGCTTGTAAAGCCGCAGTGACGACACTGATACTCAGGTTTGGTATTAATGTATGATGTAACTAAATAGTCTATTTCCTTTAGTACATCTTGAAGTTTATGGTTTTTATTACTCAGTAGTTTTAATAAATAACTAAAACCTCTAATTGATGGCTCACGCTTTAAGCTATCAGTTAGAAATTCTATCGCTTCGTTAATTTTGTTTAACTCTAGTAATGATTGGCAATGCTTAATCTTTATTAGCATGCCACCTTTTGGTAGTAACTCACTAATAAGTTCGTTGAACTGTGTCTGTAAATTTAGCGCATTATAACTGTGCTCAAGCTTTTCCATAAAGATTGGCGATGTATCTGAAAAACTAAAAATGAGTTTTCGCCAGTAATAAATACTCTTTACATAATCTTCATTGTTATAAGCGTCTAACCCAAGCTCATACATAGGACGAATTGTTTTATGATTCAGAGCAAATGTTTTTTCCATTAATTTTGGAGTTTGACTAGACATTGCCATTTCACAATAGAAGTTAGCAATTGCAGCACAATGACTTTTTTTACTAAATAAATCACTGTGAGCTTCAAACATACTAACGCCTTTTTCCCATTCGCTCATTTGTGAATATAAATTAATAATTGGCTCTAATGCTTGTGTATTGTTTGATTTAACCAGAATGATTAAATGTTCTTCTGCACTGTCCAATAGACCAGCCATAATGTAGTCTTGCGCAAGTTCAAGTCTACAACCTGACATGATACTTTTATCCAGATTAGACTGGTTTAAGAGGAGTTCGTGAATTTTAATTGCTCTGTCTATTTCACCGCGCTTACGAAATAAACTCGCTAATGTTAGGTAATGCTCTACAGAATCGGCAGAAACTTCAAGAAGTTGTATAAGATGTTCAAGACCCTGATCTTCTTCACGATCAAGTAGGAATTTTAGACCTTTGCTGTATTCGGAAGTGATTTTTCTGCTGTATTCATGAGCTTGATTTTTAGCACTATTCTTACCCATTACATAACCGTAAGCAGCAGCAACAGGAAGAAGTAAAAACAGCAGTTCTATCATTATTGGGGATTAATCTGGTCAGTAATTAATTTATCTTTTTTGTTTAAACGGTAATTCTGCCATTTTAGTTTTGAAAAGGAAATAGTGCCGATTAAACAACCAATCAACAAACCAATAACAAACGTGATTGCTAGAATAGTGGCAAGAGGTAAAGTGATACTCGCTAATATGTAGTTTACTTGGATTTCTGATGGATTTTGAGAACCTATCACGAAAGCCAAAACTATTAGAATTAACAACAATCCTTTTTTTGCGAACTTTACCAACTGCTACCCTACCCTTAACCTGCAATACTTTCGTTTACTCTGTCTCTAAGCTCTTTACCAGGCTTAAAGTGTGGTACATGTTTACCATCTAATTCTACTGTTTCACCCGTTTTTGGGTTACGGCCTGTACGAGGGGCACGGTAATGTAGCGAAAAACTACCAAATCCACGAATCTCAATTCGTTCTGAATCTGCTAATGACCCTGCCATTTGTTCAAGAATCTCTTTAACGGCATTTTCAACGTCCTTAACTGGAATATGAATATGTTGTTCAGCTAACTGTTCTATCAATTCTGACTTTGTCATAATTTTTCCTCAAAATAAAAAGAAAGGGCAAAAGTGCCCTTTCTATCTGAACTCGAAATTAGTCTTTCTGAGCGTTTTTGAAAGCTGCAGCCATTGCATTTTCGAATGCAGGCTCTTCTTTCTTAAGCTTCTCAAGAACTTCTTTCTCTTCAGCTTCGAACATTGCTTTAACTGATAGGCTGATAGTACGGTTCTTACGATCAACACCTACAAATTTAGCTTCAATTTCGTCGCCTGCAGAAACAACAGCAGTTGCATCTTCAACACGCTCTTGAGCGATGTCAGCTACACGGATGTAACCTTCAACACCTTCGATAAGCTCAACAGTTGCACCTTTCGCGTCAACTTCAGTCACTTTACCTTTAACAATAGCACCTTTTTTGTTCGCGTCTAGGTAGTTATTGAAAGGATCTGCTTCAATCTGCTTAACGCCTAGAGAGATACGCTCACGCTCTGGGTCGACTTGAAGTACGATTGCAGTGATTTCATCACCCTTCTTATACTCACGAACAGCTTCTTCACCAGGAGTGTTCCAAGAGATATCAGATAGGTGTACAAGACCGTCGATACCACCTTCAAGACCGATGAAAATACCAAAGTCAGTGATTGACTTGATCTTACCAGTAACTTGGTCGCCTTTGTTTTGTAGACGAGCAAACTCTTGCCATGGGTTAGCAATACATTGCTTAAGACCAAGAGAAATACGACGACGCTCTTCGTCGATTTCAAGAACCATAACTTCAACAGTGTCACCTAGTGAAACAACTTTTGAAGGGTGGATGTTTTTGTTAGTCCAATCCATTTCTGAAACGTGAACTAGACCTTCAACACCTTCTTCGATCTCAACGAAACAACCGTAGTCAGTTAGGTTAGTTACACGACCTGAAAGCTTAGCACCTTCAGGATAACGGCCAGCGATAGCTGCCCATGGATCTTCGCCAAGTTGCTTAAGACCTAGAGAAACGCGAGTCTTCTCTTTGTCGAACTTAAGTACTTTAACAGCGATTTCGTCACCAACGTTAACGATTTCACTTGGGTGCTTAACGCGCTTCCAAGCCATGTCAGTGATGTGTAGAAGACCGTCAACACCACCTAAGTCTACGAATGCACCGTAGTCAGTAAGGTTCTTAACGATACCTTTAACTTCTTGACCTTCAACTAGGTTAGCTAGAAGTTCATCACGCTCTTGCGAGTTTTCAGATTCGATAACCGCACGACGAGAAACAACAACGTTGTTACGCTTCTGGTCAAGCTTGATTACTTTGAACTCTAACTCTTTGCCTTCAAGGTGAGTTGTGTCACGCACTGGACGAACATCAACAAGTGAACCAGGTAAGAATGCACGGATTGAATCAACTTCAACAGTGAAACCGCCTTTAACTTTACCATTGATGATACCAGTAACAGTCTCTTGCTCTTCACATGCTTTCTCAAGACGGATCCAAGCTTCGTGACGCTTAGCTTTCTCACGAGAAAGGATAGTTTCACCGAAACCATCTTCGATAGCATCAAGTGCTACGTCTACTTCATCACCAACAGCAACTTCTAGTTCACCAGCAGCATTTTTGAATTGCTCTGCAGGGATTGCACTTTCAGATTTAAGGCCTGCGTCAACAAGAACGATATTGTTCTCGATTGAGATAACAGTACCTTTAACGATTGAACCTTGTTCTGCTTCAAAACCCTTTAGGCTTTCTTCAAATAACTGCGCAAAATTTTCTGACATTATAAGTCTCTAAATATTTAATAATCCAATTGGCAACCATGCCGCATGGGGTAGTTTAACAAGTACCGACGTCCTATCAGTACATTAAAATTAGGCGATTAGAGATTGACTTAATTTACCATCAAGTACGGCTTGCTCTATTAGCTTCTGCACTTCAATAAACACTTGCTCAGCGTTTAACTTCGTCGTATCGATGACAATAGCATCTTCGGCCGGAATTAGTGGCGCTACTTTGCGATTCATATCTCTGTCATCTCTTGATTTAATATCTACAAGAAGACCATTCAGTGTAACATTTAACCCACGACCATTCAACTCGTCGAAACGACGTTGTGCTCGCTCTTCAGCACTTGCAGTCAGGTATATCTTAACTTCAGCATCTGGAAAAACAACAGTTCCCATGTCTCGACCATCAGCTATTAAACCTGCTTCTGTTCTAAATGCGCGCTGACGGCGCAGCAATGCTTCACGTACACGTGGTAAAGCTGCTACCTTTGATGCTGCAGCGCCCACTTCTTCATTGCGAATAGTTAAGCTGACGTCTTCGCCCTCTAAAATCACTTTACATGACTTAGTCTCATGGTCGATTGGAAATTGCACATCAAGATTAGCAGCAAGAGGCACTAAAGCTTCTTCATTTTCTAATTCTATGTGGTGATGAATTGCAGCGAGCGCTAAAACGCGATAAATCGCACCACTGTCTAGTACTTCCCAATTCAATTTTTCAGCTAATAAACGACAAACAGTTCCTTTACCTGAACCACTTGGACCGTCAACGGTGATAACTGGCATTGCAGCCTGCATTTAAACCTCCTGAAATGCTCACCAAAAAATTCCGCAGCATTATACATCATGTTTTACGAATAGATCCTGTTTTAGCTGTAACTTTTTGTTAATTATATAATTGGGGGACAGGGTTATAGTGTTATAACCCTGTTTTATCAATATCTTGGAAGGTTAATGAACACTCAATGATGCAAGTACATCGAAGTATGTTGGGAAGGTTTTAGCCGTACATTTTGGATCATTAATAATCACTTCTTGACCGCCCACAGCGACCATTGAAAAACACATGGCGATTCTGTGATCATCATAAGTATCAACATCGACTAAATTAAATTTTTCTGGTGGCGCAACTTCAATAAAGTCATTACCTTCAACAACTTCAGCACCTAATTTCTTTAATTCAGTTGCCATTGCATGTAGCCGGTCTGTTTCTTTTACCCGCCAGTTGTATATATTTCTTATTGCTGTTTTACCTTTGGCAAAAAGAGCCACGGTCGCCAATGTCATTGCTGCGTCAGGAATTGCATTGGCATTGATGTCAACGCCATTCAATTCGCCCTTGCGAACGACTAGTTTTTCATCATACCAATCGATCTTCGCACCAACTTGCTCCATAACTTTTGCAAAACCGATATCACCTTGTACACTCGCTTTACCAACACCATTGATTTCAATTTCACCACCATTGATGGCTGCTGCTGCAATGAAGTATGAAGCAGATGATGCATCTCCCTCTACCATGATACTTATTGGTGATTTATAATTTTGTCCTGCTTTGACAACAAAATGCTGGTAATTGTTATTTTCGACCTGAACGCCAAATTTTGCCATTACACCGATAGTAATATCAATATACGGTTTTGAGACTAAATCACCAATGATCGAGATATTTAAATCGCCATCAAATAAAGGTGCAGCCATCAAAATTGCGGTCAAAAATTGACTTGAAATACTGCCATCAATCTCTACATGTCCGCCTGAAAGCTTTTTACCAATGATCTTTAATGGCGGATAGTCTTTATTTTTAAGGTAATTAATATCAGCATCAATAGAGTGTAATGCATCCACTAAATGACCTATGGGGCGCTCTTCCATTCTAGGCTCACCAATAAGCTCATATTTGCCTTCAATTGCGGCTAAAACAGCCGTCAACGGACGATATGCTGTACCTGCGTTACCTAAAAATAGCGCTTCATCAGGCGTTTTGAATTTGCCAGAAACACCATAGACTGTTGCAACGGTCTTATCTGCGTTAAGTTCAACTTTAACACCTAACTGATCAAGCGCTTTAAGCATATGCCTGATATCATCACTATCTAACAAGTTAGTAACTTGAGTTACGCCATCTGCTAGTGCTGCAAGTAGTAAGATTCGGTTGGATAGGCTTTTTGAGCCAGGTAAGGTTACTGAACCACTTACCTTTTTAATTGGCTTTAAGGTAAGTTGTTCCATTAACTATTTTCCTGTGCAAATTTATCCATAAACGCGACTAGAGCTTTAATACCTTCTACTGGCATTGCGTTATAAATACTTGCACGCATTCCGCCAACAAATCTATGGCCTTCTAGCGCAAGTAATCCTGAATTTTCAGCTTCAGCTAAAAACTTATCGTTTAAAGCTTCATCTTTTAGCCAGAATGGGACATTCATTAGTGAGCGACAGTGTTTAGCAACTTTATTAGAATAAAAGTCTGAGCTATCAATATAGTCATATAGGATCGCTGCTTTTTTCTTATTATGCGCTTCCATTGCTTTAACGCCACCGATTGTCTCTAGGTATTGAAATACTTCATTGGCTAAATACCATGCAAAAGTTGGCGGCGTGTTATACATACTGCCCTGCTTTGCTTCAATCGCGTAATCAAGAATAGCTGGACGAGGTAAACCTTCTCGCTCTAACAAAGTTTTACGCACGATAACAATACATAAACCTGAAGGACCGATATTTTTCTGAGCACCTGCATAAATTAAATCAAAATCATCTACATTGATTTCACGTGATAGGATCATTGAAGACATATCTGCCACGATTGGTGCATCGTGCTTTGGCACATCGTAAATCTCAATACCGTCTATTGTCTCGTTTGGGCAATAATGAATAAATGAAGCGTGTTCAGGCAACTTCCACTGGTCAACAGGTTGTATATCGAATTGACCATCTTCATCAGTGCGAATATTAATACCTTTTACCTGAGTGAATTTAGCGCCTTCTATCGTCGCACCGCTTGACCAAATACCATTTTCAACATAAACACCAGGCGCATCATCTAGATGAAGGTTTAAAGGTACAGCAGCGAATTGGCCACGACCACCGCCATGCATAAATAAAACTTCAAAGTCATCTGAAATATTCATTAAGCGACGAAGACTTGCCTCACACTTTTTTGTCATTTCAAGATAAGGCTGAGCCCTATGGCTCACTTCCATGACAGACACACCTAAGTTCTGCCAATTTAAAAATTCATGTTGTGCTTTTTTCATTACTTCTGGTGGCAACATTGCCGGACCAGCACAAAAATTATATACCGTCATTTCCTCATTCCTAAACTGTATATTTGTGAGCGCATTGAGTTAAATTTTTATAGGTAACTTTGCGCAATTTAGAGTTAAAAAAAGCGGCCGAAGCCGCTTTTTAAGATTTATTCACTCGGAGTATCTTCACTACTCTCTTGTGCACCTTCTGGATTATCTTGTACTACTGCTTCAGAACCGTCTTCAGGTAATTCATCAACTTCGATTTCCTCGATACGTTGTAAACCAACTACTTGTTCTTCGTCAATAGTTCTTATTAAAATAACACCTTGTGTGTTACGGCCAACGGTAGAAACTTCGTTAACACGAGTACGTACAAGCGTGCCACGGTTTGAGATAATCATGATTTCATGATTATCTTCAACTTGCACCGCACCCACTACATTACCGTTACGCTCAGATACCTTGATTGAAACAACACCCTGCGTTGCACGGCTCTTCGCTGGATAATCTTCTAACGGCGTACGTTTACCATAACCATTCTCAGTAACGGTTAAGATTGCGCCGTCATTCTTTGGCACGATCAATGATACAACTTTAACACCTTCAGGCATCTTAATACCGCGTACACCCGTTGCTGTTCGGCCCATCGGACGAAGAGCAAGCATCTCTTCACCAGTCTCAGGATCAATCTTAACTTCACCTGTTTCTGAATCTCGAAGCTTTTCGTTGAATCGAACTACCTTACCGTGGTCTGTGAATAACATGATATCGTTGCTACCATTTGTGATGTCCGCACCGATTAAGCTATCGCCTTCATTTAGGTTAATTGCAATGATACCACTTGCACGTTGACGGCTATAAGCTGTTAGAGGTGTCTTCTTAACAGTACCATTAGCAGTTGCCATCAATACATATTTATCATCTTCATATTCACGAACAGGTAAAATGGTGGTGATACGTTCATCCGCTTCAAGTGGAAGTAAATTAACGATTGGTTTACCACGAGCTTGACGTGATGCGAGTGGTAATTGATACACTTTCAACCAGTACATTCTACCAGCTGTTGAGAAACATAAAATTGTGTCATGTGTATTTGCAACTAATAAACGCTCGATGAAGTCTTCATCTTTCATCTTAGTTGCAGCTTTGCCTTTACCACCACGGCGCTGCGCTTCGTAATCAGATAATGGCTGATACTTTACATAGCCTTCGTGAGAAAGTGTTACAACAACATCTTCTTCATTGATCAGGTCTTCAAGGCTAATATCATGGGCTGCTGCACTTATTTCAGTACGGCGCTCATCACCATATTGCTCCTTGATTTCGACAAGCTCATCACGGATAACTTCCATTAATCTTTCTGGAGAAGAAAGGATATAAAGAAGTTCAGCGATTAGGTCTAATAACTCTTGGTACTCGCCTAAGATCTTTTCATGTTCAAGGCCTGTTAGCTTATGCAGGCGTAAATCAAGAATAGCTTGTGCTTGTTGCTCAGATAAATAGTACTGACCGTCTCGTATACCTAGGTCCGCAGCTAACCAGTCAGGACGCGCAACATTGTCTTCACCTGCTTTTTCTAGCATGGCTTTTACGGTGCCTAACTCCCAAGGACGAGAAACGAGTGCTTGTTTCGCTTCTGATGGCGTTGGTGATTTGCGAATTAACTCAATGATTGGGTCGATATTAGCAAGGGCAATTGCTAAGCCTTCAAGTGTATGAGCTCTGTCACGGGCTTTACGTAAGTCAAATACCGTACGACGTGTTACAACTTCTCGGCGGTGGATAATAAACGCGTCGAGCATTTCTTTTAGGTTGAAACACTTAGGTTGATTATTATCTAGTGCAACCATATTCATACCGAATACTGTTTGCATTTGTGTTTGTGCGTAAAGGTTATTTAAAAGTACTTCACCCACTTCACCACGCTTAACTTCAATAACGATACGCATACCGTCTTTGTCAGACTCGTCACGAAGTGCACTAATGCCTTCGATTTTCTTGTCTTTTACAAGTTCAGCAATTTTTTCAATTAAACGTGCTTTGTTGACTTGGTAAGGAATTTCATGAACGATTATCGTTTCACGGCCTGTTTTTTCATCCACTTCAATTTCAGCACGCGCACGAATGTAAATCTTACCACGACCCGTTTTGTAGGCCTGTTCTATGCCTTTCTTACCATTAATAATCGCGGCAGTTGGAAAATCTGGACCTGGAATATATTCGATTAACTCTTCAATCGTTAAATCAGGGTTTTGAATAAGTGCCAAACAACCATTTATCACCTCAGTTAAATTGTGAGGTGGAATGTTTGTTGCCATACCTACTGCAATACCGGAAGAACCATTAACTAGTAAGTTTGGTACTTTAGTTGGTAATACATCAGGGATTTGTTCTGTACCGTCGTAGTTAGGTACATAATCAACAGTTTCTTTTTCAAGATCAGCAAGTAATTCATGCGACATTTTCGCCATACGTACTTCGGTATAACGCATCGCAGCGGCTGAGTCACCGTCAACAGAACCGAAGTTACCCTGACCGTCAACCAGCATATAGCGCAAAGAGAAAGGCTGAGCCATACGAACAATAGTGTCGTATACTGCACTGTCACCATGTGGGTGGTATTTACCGATAACATCACCGACAACACGAGCCGACTTCTTATAAGGCTTATTCCAGTCGTTACGAAGCTCATTCATGGCAAATAATACACGACGGTGAACAGGTTTTAGACCGTCACGTACATCTGGTAATGCACGACCAACGATTACACTCATTGCGTAATCTAGGTATGAATTTTTTAACTCGTCTTCGATATTGACCGGGAGGATTTCATTGGCGAGATCAGTCATTGATTGCACTTTCCTTCAGAGTCTATCTCTATTAGCACTATTAAGTGTCATAGAGATTAAGTTATTATTAATATCAACGCCCATGCTAACACAGATTTATAATTATTACAGGCGCAAAATCCGTGTGATTTTGAAATAATCCTATTTAAATGCGCTCAGATTCACGAGGAAGTTTTTTATGACCGAGCATCAAAATGTAGATCCACAAGAAATTGCGAAATTTGAGAGCATCGCAGAAAGATGGTGGGATACTGAAGGAGAATTCAAACCCCTTCACGATATCAATCCTTTACGTCTAGATTTTATCAATGACAAATCTAGTGGTTTATTTGACAAACAAGTTGTTGATATTGGTTGTGGTGGCGGGATTTTAACTGAAAGCATGGCTAAGTTAGGCGCTAAAGCAACCGGTATTGACTTAGGCCAAGAGCCTTTAAATGTTGCAAAGCTTCATGCTTTAGAAGTAGGTATCAAGGTTAACTACATAAAAGTCCCTGCAGAAGAGTTTGCTGCTAACAATAATCAACAATTTGATGTTGTTACTTGTATGGAGATGCTTGAGCATGTTCCAGATCCAGAATCAATCATTCATGCTGCTGCGCAAATGGCAAAGCCTGGTGCAAGTGTGTTCTTTTCAACGTTGAATAAAACGTTTAAAGCGTACTTACTAGCTATTGTCGGTGCTGAAAAAATTCTAAAAATGGTACCTGAAGGTACACATGAGCACGATAAGTTTATTCGACCCTCAGTTTTGATTGGTTGGGCTGAAAAAGCTGGACTTAAAGTTCGCGCAAGTGCGGGTATCAATTACAACCCTATTAATAAAACATTTACCTTAACTGATGATGTGAGTGTGAATTACTTACTACATTTTGAGAAAATTGATTAATGAAGGCTGTCATATTCGATTTAGACGGTACCCTACTCGATACCACGGACGACTTAGGTGCAGCTCTAAACCATGTTCTAGAAATAAATGGCCTTACTAAAGTTCCACGAGAAGTATATAGCCCTGCCATTTCTGATGGCGTGAAAGCACTTTTAGAAGTTGGGTTTGGAAGTAGGCTCGCTGAATTTGATTTGGCTCGTTTAAGACAAGATGTACTTGAGCATTATGAAGCTAATATCGCAGTACATACTGATTGCTTTGATGGTGTACCAGAATTAATTCAATCCCTGATTAAAGATGACATAAAAGTAGCAATCATGACAAACAAGCCAACATTTCTAACTTTACCACTTGTTGGGCAAATTTCGGTGCTAAAACAAATTGAAGTCGTTGTGTGTGGAGACACATTAGATGAAGCTAAGCCTTCACCTAAGCCATTGTTATACGCAGCAGAACAATTAGGCGTTAATTCATCCGAGTGTCTTTATATTGGTGATGCTCAAAGAGATATTCAAGCAGCAAAAGCAGCAGGTATGACTTCTGCCTGTGCGTTATGGGGATATATCCCCAGCCTTGAATCAGCATACAGTTGGCATGCGGATCTAAATCTTACTAACCCACTTTTAGTGCTAGACCATATCTAGTGATTAAATTTAAGCCAAAACACTATATCTAGTGTTTTGGCTCTTTCATCACCACAAGCTGCTCATTAAGAAAACACTCTAAAATTTTTTTATTTTCTTTAAAAATCGCATCATTTTTATTGATTTCCATCAAAATTTAAATTTATAGATTAGCTAACAGTTAATCATTACTAACATTTTTAAATTATACGAGAGTTATCCACATTTGTGCATTTACCTTGCTGTTGCAAATAAAAATAGAGAGCACTATCTTCTTTCTTATCAAAGTATTCATGCTGATTGATGGTTGGTTTGAACTTTGAAAGCGGCACCATGTTGGTCCATGGTGCCTAAACAAAAACCATTGTATATGATGTTTACTTCAGGTTTTCGTTGGATTGACAGAGTCAGCGTATACCCAAGTTGCTTCATTAGCAATATATTTACGGAATATAGGCTATGAAAATTAGTTTCACAATTGATATATCAGAACGATCTATTTTGAAAGTTTGTAATGTACTTTGCGCTTTAATTAGCTTCTATACTTTTATTTCTATGAGATTGTAAAAAAACAGGGGCTTATAGCCCCATACCTTTCGTGTAAGTTTAAAACATAACAATAATGTATTAATTTTTTAAGCTGATTTCACATTTAAGTTTCTTAGCTTGACCTTTCCAACTTTTCGTACAAAGAAGTTTTGAAGCGCAGATTTATTGATCAGATCTAAATTTAACTAACCCACTTTTAGTGCTAGACCATATCTAGTGCTCATATTTACGTCATAATACTATATCTAGTGTTTTGACTCTTTCATCACCACAAGCTGCTCATTAAGAAAACACTCTAAAATTTTTTTATTTTCTTTAAAAATCGCATCATTTTTATTGATTTCCTGCTGAGGTTACTAGCGTCAAACCTCAAAAGGTTAATAGTTACTAACACTTTTTATTTATCCCAAACTTATCCACATTTGTGCATTTACCTTGCTATTGCAAATTAAATTGAACCCCACTATCTTGTGATCTGAATCAGAAGAACCACCATATATAGTGGTCAAAACCTGAGCTATTTTCGCCAATTATTTTTAAATATTCAATCCGAAGGATTACAGGCACAGCTATGAACCAACAGTTATCTGTCAGTAAAAGAAACGGCCGTAAAGAACCGCTAGATCTAGATAAAATTCACCGCGTAATTACCTGGGCCGCTGAGGGCTTAGATAATGTTTCAGTTTCGCAAGTTGAATTAAAATCACATATACAATTTTATGATGGGATCCGTACTGAAGATATTCATGAAACTATCATCAAAGCTGCTGCAGATTTAATTGATAAAGACTCTCCGGATTACCAATACCTTGCTGCGCGTTTAGCTGTTTTCCATTTACGTAAAAAAGCGTATGGCCAATTCGAGCCACCACGTTTATACGACCACATTACAAAATTGGTAGAACAAAAACGTTACGACCAACACTTGCTCATTGATTATACAGAGCAAGAAATCGACGAGCTTGATAACTATATAGACCACGGCCGCGACTTAAATTTCAGTTACGCAGCAGTAAAACAGCTAGAGGGTAAGTATCTTGTACAAAACCGTGTTACTGGCGAAATTTATGAAAGTGCTCAGTTCTTATATATCCTTGTAGCTGCAAGTTTATTCTCTGATTACCCTAAAGAAACACGTCTTGATTACATCAAACGTTTCTATGATGCCGTTTCTTTATTCAAGATTTCATTACCTACACCTATCATGGCAGGTGTACGCACACCTACGCGTCAATTCAGCTCTTGTGTATTAATTGAAACGGGTGATAGCTTAGACTCAATCAATGCGACTTCATCTGCAATCGTTAAATATGTCAGCCAACGTGCTGGTATTGGTATTAACGCAGGTCGTATTCGTGCTCTAGGCAGTCCAATTCGCAACGGTGAAGCTTACCACACAGGTTGCATTCCATTTTATAAGCACTTCCAGACAGCTGTTAAAAGTTGTTCTCAAGGTGGTGTGCGCGGCGGTGCAGCTACCCTATTCTACCCGCTTTGGCACTTAGAAGTAGAAAACCTGCTGGTACTGAAAAACAACCGTGGTGTTGAAGAAAACCGTGTTCGTCACCTAGATTACGGTGTGCAATTTAACAAAACAATGTACACTCGCCTTATCAAAGACGACTACATTACGCTGTTCAGCCCGTCAGATGTGCCTGGCCTTTACGATGCATTTTTTGAAGATCAAGAAGAGTTCGAGCGTTTATATACTAAGTACGAGCAAGATGAGTCTATTCGTAAAAAGCGCATTAAAGCGATTGAGTTATTCTCAATGTTTGCGCAAGAGCGTGCGAGTACAGGCCGAGTTTACTTACAAAACGTTGACCACTGTAATACGCATAGCCCGTTTGATTCAAAAGTTGCACCTATTCGTCAGTCTAACTTATGTCTTGAAATCGCGTTGCCGACAAAGCCGCTTTCACACATTAATGACCCTGAAGGTGAAATCGCGCTGTGTACACTATCAGCATTTAACCTTGGCGCAATCGAATCACTTGATGAACTTGAAGAATTAGCTGAGCTTGCCGTTCGTGCACTTGATAATCTATTAGATTTCCAAGACTACCCAGTTCCTGCTGCTCATACTGCAACCATGGGTCGCCGTACACTTGGTATTGGTGTAATTAACTATGCTTACTATCTTGCGAAAAATGGCGTTAAATACTCAGATGGCAGTGCTAATAACCTGACACACCGTACATTTGAAGCGATTCAATATTACTTGATGAAAGCATCAAATGAATTAGCTAAAGAGCGTGGTGCGTGTCCGAAGTTCAATGAAACAACATACTCTAAAGGTATTATGCCAATTGACACTTATAAACGTGATTTAGATAAAATTTGTAGTGAAGAACTTCGTCTTGACTGGAATGCACTGCGTGAAAGTATTCAAGCACACGGCATGCGCAACTCTACTGTATCCGCACTGATGCCTTCAGAGACCTCATCACAGATTTCGAATGCAACAAATGGTATAGAGCCACCACGAGGACATATCAGTGTTAAGGCTAGTAAAGATGGTATCTTGAAGCAGGTTGTGCCTGAGTATGAAAAGCTAAAAGATCAGTATGAGCTTCTCTGGGACATTCCTTCGAACGACGGTTATCTCGGTCTTGTTGGTATTATGCAAAAGTTTATTGACCAAACCATCTCAGCCAATACAAATTATGATCCAACCCGCTTCGAAGGTGGTAAAGTACCAATGAAGTTACTTCTTAAAGACCTGCTTACTGCATATAAGTTAGGTGTTAAGACACTTTATTACCACAATACACGTGATGGTGCATCAGACTCTCAAGACGAATTAAAACCAGAAATCGAAGATGATGGCTGCGAAGGCGGCGCGTGTAAAATTTAATTAGGATGCGAGTAAGCAACTTGCTTACTCGCTTTTTGCGTTATCGAGTATTAAAATATGTCTTATTCTACATTTAGCAGAAATCATAACGACCAGTTAAAAGAACCAATGTTTTTTGGTCAAACTGTGAACGTGTCGCGTTATGATCAACAGAAATACCCTATTTTTGAAAAGTTAATTGAAAAACAGCTTTCGTTTTTCTGGCGCCCAGAAGAAGTTGATGTGTCTAAAGACCGATTAGATTTCCAAGCGTTGCCTGAACATGAAAAACACATTTTCTTGAGTAACTTGAAATACCAAACATTGCTAGATAGTGTACAGGGTCGTTCTCCTAATGTTGCATTATTACCAATCGTTTCAATACCAGAACTTGAAACTTGGATTGAAACTTGGGCATTCAGTGAAACAATTCATAGTCGTTCATATACACATATTATTCGCAACGTAACGCAATCACCTGAGCTTATCTTCGACGATATCGTTAGTAACGATAAAATCAATGAACGTGCAGATGCCGTAACTAGGTATTATGACGAACTAATAGAAAAAGTTGCAATTTTTAACCTTTACGGTGAGGGTAAGCACGTAATCAATGGTGAAGAAGTTCGAATCAACCTGTTTGACCTGAAGAAGCTACTATACCTCTGCATTATGTCAGTTAATATTTTAGAGGCGATCCGTTTCTATGTAAGTTTTGCATGTTCTTTTGCATTTGCTGAACGAGAGCTAATGGAAGGTAACGCAAAGATCATCAAACTAATTGCACGTGACGAAGCACTCCATCTTTCTGGTACTCAGCATATCCTTAACATCATGCAAGATGGTAAAGACGATCCTGAGATGTCTATTGTCGCAGCACAATGTGAAGCTGAAGCAACTCGTATGTTTGAAGAAGCGGCACAACAGGAGAAAGAATGGGCTGAATACCTGTTTAAAGACGGTTCAATGATTGGACTGAACAAAGACATTCTTTGCCAATATGTTGAATATATTACTAACACACGTATGACAGCTGTTGGTTTAAAGCCTATCTTTGAAACCAAGAGTAACCCAATCCCTTGGATCAATGCTTGGTTAGTGTCAGATAACGTGCAAGTTGCACCGCAAGAAGCTGAAATCAGCTCTTATTTAGTCGGCCAAATTGACTCTCAGGTCGATGCATCTGACTTTGGTGATTTCGATTTATAATGAATTCGAAACCCAGTTCTAAAATATCTATTGAAGAACATTCTGAGCCGCTTACGTTTGCGGCTCAGTGCTCTTCTATATTAGACGCACTCGAAAAAGCAAATATCGAAGTCACTTATCAATGTAGAGAAGGTTTTTGCGGGGCATGTAGAGCCAAACTTAACTCAGGTGAAGTAATTTACAACCAAGAACCGTTAGCATTTGTAAGAGATGGTGAAGTATTAATGTGTTGCTCTAAACCTTTAACTGATATCTCAATCACACTACTCTAGTTTTAGCAAAGTTGTTTTACTTCCGTTTGGTAGTAACCAGACTTATCGCTCACACTCATAGAATTCTGCTCAATTAAAATATCCCAATGTAAGCTGTTCGTTAGATTCGTTTCTAATTGTTCAATGAATTCTCGGCTCACACTAAAAATACTCAAATTAGTAAATTGAACTAATTGGTGTGCTATTTCATTAAACCAATTTTCACCATCAGTCAGTAATATCACCAATTTATCAAACAGCTTTGTCAGTCTGCTTATCTCATCTAATTCTATTTCAGAAACATAAAGCGCAAGTGTAATGTGAGAATTTTCATCTTCACACCACACATCGGGTAGCTGTTTTTCATTCTTTTGATTTAAAAATGTGCGTTTATTAAATGATAGCGCACAGTATCCAATCATTCTCAACAAGAAATGCTCTACACTCTCGCGTTTATTAATTGCCGTCGTAAACACTTCTAAATGATTCGCATGATGAAAGAGATCTGCAACTCTTAATCTTGCTTTAAACACAAATGGCTTACTCATTGAAATACTCCTTTGCTAATAAAATATTAGGAGTATTTTGCGATAATTCAATGAAGTTACGGTATAACATTCGTTGATCCACAGCCTGGTGGTGTTATACCATAACGCCAACTGAGATCCTTTTATGAAGTACACACCATTATGAAAAAATATTCGACTGTCGCGACTGCAATTTTAACTGCATTGGCTTCTACTCACTCTTATGCTGCACAAATATCAGGTAAAGTAGTTGATACAAATAACCAGCCTATATCAGGTGCAAAAGTGCACTTGCATGGTAAAAATCATTCTGTAATCACGGACAAGTTTGGTAAGTTCATTCTCAATACTGACTCTGATAGCCAGTTACACATTTCTAAAAATCATTACATTGATAAACGCACTGATATCAAAGTAGATCAAGGCAATATAATCGTTAAATTAGAGCCAAGTTCAATTGAAAGCGTTGTTATTTACGCTTCTGGTCTTCATAAGAACAGTTTAGAGATGACTTCCCCTGTCACTGTCTTAAGTGGTGATGAACTACAAAAAGGTGCGAAGGCAACTTTGGGTGAAACGTTAAAAGGACAACCAGGCATTAACGCTAGCTATTTCGGCCCTGTTTCATCAAGCCCAATCATTAGAGGACTAGATGGCCCTAGAGTAAAAGTTACACAAAATGGTCTTGATAGCAGTGACGCTTCTCGAATTGGCCCTGATCACGCTACAACAAATGAAAGCTTAGCAGCAGAACAAATTGAAGTTTTACGTGGACCTGCAACACTTCTTTATGGCTCAGGTGCAATTGGTGGTGTAGTAAATGTAGTTGATAATCGTATACCCACTGACAAAATAGAAACCACCACTGGCGCTGCAAGTTACAGTTTCGATACAGTATCTAATACGAACACTTATGCGGCTTTGTTTGAAACAGGCTCTGATGGCTTTAATTTCCATTTTGATGGTGTAGTTCGTAATGGTAAAGATTATGAAACACCAGAATATTCAGGCCATGAAGAGCATGAAGAGCATGAAGAGCATGAAGAGCATGAAGAGCATGAAGAGCATGAAGAGCATGAAGAGCATGAAGAGCATGAAGAGCATGAAGAGCATGCTGAACTATTAAACTCAGTTCCAAATACTTTCATAGACTCTCAACAAGTTAACTTTGGCACCAGTTATGTAACTGATCATTTAACATTAGGCTTATCATTCGGAAGAATTGAAAGCGATTATGGTATTCCAGCTCATAGCCACGCCCATCATGACCATGACGACCATGACGACCATGACGACCATGACGACCATGACGACCATGACGACCATGACGACCATGACGAAGAAAGTGTATTTGCACACGTAAAACAAGATCGTTGGCAGGCTTTATTAAACTATTCTCTTCACAATGATTATATAGAAAATATCAGTGTAAAAGCCGGCTTTACAGATTATGAACATAGTGAAATCGAAGGTGGAATGATTGGCACAACGTTCAAAAATAAAACAACAGAATTTCGAACTAATATTGAACATAGATTAGGTGAGTGGCACGGTATCGTTGGTTATCATTTTGCAAGTAGTGATTACGAAGCCCAAGGTGAAGAAGCATTTACACCAGCAACAGATACAACTAGCCATGCAATTTACTTATTAGAAGAAAAGCAATTTGGTAACCTGACCTTAGAATTAGGTGCACGTTTAGAAGATTACCTACTAGAAAGTGTGATCACTGAAAAACATCATGATGAACATGAAGAAGATCATGACCATCATGAAGAAGAACATCATGAGTTATCCACACTTGCTTATGAATTAAGCCAAACCAATGTCAGTTTCTCAATTGGTGGGGTTTATGATTATAGTGAAGGTCAGAACATTGCGATTAATTTATCTCATTCTGAACGTTCACCTCTAACGGCTGAACTTTTATCTAATGGCGTACATATTGCGACAAGCACTTATGAGCTTGGATTAGGCTATCACTTAGAAGATGGCGAAGTACATTTTGAGCCTGAAAATATCGAGCAAGAGATAGCAACAAACTTTGATGTCAGTTTTAGAAAGTTCTCAGGAAAATTCGGCTATACAGTTAATTTTTTCTACAATGATGTTGAAAATTATTATTACCAAGAAAATACAGGGTTAATATATTCTGCAGAGCATGGCATTGAAGAAGCTGATCACGAACATGAAGGTGCATTACCTGTTTATCAATTCCAGAGCCAAGACGCATACTTATACGGGTTAGAGCTAGACGCTCATTACAATGTTAATGCTAATAATACTGTGAAATTTTTTGCTGACTCAATTACTGCAAAATTAAAAGATGATGGTTATCTGCCTCGCATTCCAAATAATAAATTTGGTGTAAACTATGAATATACTCGAGGCAAGCTTGTCACAGACCTAACAATTACGCATTATGCGTCTCAAGATAACATCACGGCATATGAAACAACTACTGATAGTTATACATTAATAGACTTAAGCATGCAGTACGATTTAGCACTAGCTGGTGTTGATATGCTCACATACTTGAACATCGATAATATAACTGATGAACTCGGTTTTGTTCACAGTTCAGTGATTAAAGAACAAGCTCCTCTTCCAGGAAGAAATATCCGCTTTGGGGTGAAAGCTTTCTTCTAAATAGTAATATTTCAAAAAAGGCCGAATTTTCGGCCTTTTTATCATTTTATTCCTTTAAAAACATTTAATTAATATTTTATTTCACTAGTCTTCATATAATTTAAACATATCAAGGGATGTATGATGAAGACAGTCAAAGCCAAATTATTATCAACCGTCTTTGGTGGTCTAGCACTTGTATTGTGCAGTGCCATGTTCGCAATAAACTCGGTAAAAGAAATAGCACAACAATACGATGTATTAATAGAAGATGAGTTAACTGCTCAATTACAAGTTAACTTTGTTTTAAATACATTCAAAACTCAAGTTCAAGAATGGAAAACATTCTAATAAGGGGAAGTAATCCTTAGCAATTTGACAAACATTTAAAACAGTTTAAAGAGCAAGAAATTATTGTACAGGATTTATCTTCCCAGCTTATATCAAGCACCTTTCTCCCAAAAAAGCTCATATCCTAACTGTCAGAGTTTAAGCAAGAACACAAAAAACTCGGAGAGCAATATCGTATTGGTCTAGTAGATTTCCAAAATGCGAATTTTAATACACAAGCAGGTGATCTGGCCGTCAAGGGTATTTATAGAGCTGCAGCCAGCATATTAGGAAGATTTAAACAATAATATTAATAGCTACGTTGAAACTGCTGTAATATCTTTGCGCCAACAAAAAGAAAACGTTATTTTTAAAAGTATCGTTATCATTTTGTGTGTTTCTTTGATAGTAATCATTATCATGGCACTATTGATCCAAAGATGGCTCACACGTCCTATCACTTTGGCTTCTTATGTCGCCACCGAAATTTCAAATGGTAATTTAGACAATCACATTGTAATTAATTCTCAAGACGAAATTGGCAACTTACTTAGAGCTTTAGACCGTATGCAGGCTAATATATGTATAGCCAATGAGAAACTCACTCAGCAAATGCTCGAACAAAAAATTCAAGCTGAGTAAAGTGGTAGAATAAAACAAGCACTCGATAATGCTTCTGCCCCTGTATTACAATACCAAGTTGATAATAAAATCATTTACACCAATGTTCAAAGCCAAATCTATTTAAGCGATATCAGAAAGATTTAAATTGCCCCGTTTTAATAAATGGTTTTGATATAACTCAATTGTTACCAAACGAATACCTTGAACAACTGGAAACTGCCAAAGTAAAACAGGTACTGTTCGAGTTAAATATTAATAACGTATATTTAGACATCGTAGCAAGCCCCGCTATCAGTGAAGGCGAAACTGACTTAACTGGTTTTATGTTTACACTTTGCCACGGCATAAATAAGTCACTTGATGCAATCATCTCATCAATTCAGCAAACACAGGTTTACTTAAACCAAATTTCACAGGGCAAGATCCTTAAAGAAATATCAGGTAATTATCAAGATGATTTTTTATCAATAAAACAGTCATTAGAACAAAGCGTCTCTTCAATCAATTTACTTATCTCTGACTCAAGGTACTTAGTTGAATCGGCTCTTCAAGGACAACTATAAAACCGAGCACAAGAAAATGCACATAAGGGTGAGTTTAAATTAATTATACAAGGTATAAACCAAACACTTGACGCAATCATAAAACCTGTACAATTAACTTCAAGCTATTTAGATTGTCTCGAAATTGGTGAATTACCGAATGTTGATAGTCAACATTTTGAAGGCGACTTTAATAAAATAGAGACCAGTTTAAGAACAAGTATTAATGCAATTGAACAAATGATTCTCGATACATCAATGTTGGCAGATGCTGCAAACATTGGTGAGTTGACTAGAAGAGCAAATGCTGAAAATCATCAAGGTGCATACAAAGATATTGTTTTATCTATTAATGACACACTGGATGCTATTTCAACTCCGCTACAATCTTGTATCCAAGTAATGAAGGCTTTAGAAAGTGGTGATTTAACACAACAAATTAATGGCCAATATAAAGGTGACTTTGCAAAGTTAAAAGACTCTGTAAATGAAAGCATTTATAATTTGGCAAACATGGTTAGAGAAATAAACGAAACTGCTGCTACTGTATCAAAAGCCTCAGCGCAGATAAGTCAATCAACACAAGAGTTGAATTCGTCCAAAGAATCGCAAGCGGCTTCTATTGAAGAAACTATCGTCTCTATGAGTGAAGTGACTGATAAAGTCAACAGTAATACCAAACATGCACAAACCACAAATGAACATGCACAAAATTCAGACCAACAAGCCATTGAAGGTGTTGAATTAGTTAATAATACAGTCACTGCAATGAAGGCTATTAGTGACAGTTCAAATGAGATTTCTAATATCATTGAAGTAGTCAATGGCATTGCATTTCAAACTAATCTACTTGCGCTCAATGCTGCCGTTGAAGCCGCGAGAGCAGGTGAAAAAGGTCGAGGATTTGCCGTGGTTGCCGCTGAAGTGCGGCAGTTAGCACAACGAAGCTCAGATGCAGCTAAAGAGATCTCTGGATTACTGAAAGACAGTGCCGACAAGGTTGAAAATGGTTTGATGCTTGCTGAGCAATCTGGCAATACCTTACGTGATATTGTAAGTAGCATACAGACTCTGTCGAAACTTATGAATGACATTGCATTATCAAGTAGTGAACAGTCAAATGGTGTATCACAAATCAATATTGCCATTAAACAAATTGCTCAAAGCGTTCAATAAAACAACTCGCTTGTTGAACAAACCAGCCATGCAGGCGCGTCTTTGGATAAACAAGCCTCACATTTGAAAGCTTTAGTCAGTCAATTTACTGTGTAATAGCAAATAAAAAAGCCGCGACCATGAAATGGAGCGCGGCTTTACAACCAGAAACTATTGTTGTTTTTATAATGCGTTTTCTAGTTCAGGCAACACATCAAATAAATCAGCGACTAAACCATAGTCAGCAACTTGGAAAATTGGTGCATCCGGATCTTTGTTAATTGCAACAATCACTTTAGAGTCTTTCATACCCGCTAGGTGCTGAATTGCACCGCTAATACCGACTGCAATATATAAGTCAGGTGCAACAACCTTACCTGTTTGACCTACCTGCATGTCGTTTGGTACAAAGCCAGCATCAACCGCTGCTCGTGAAGCACCAATCGCAGCGCCTAATTTATCTGCAATACCATTTAGTAGCGCAAAGTTTTCGCCATTCTGCATGCCACGACCACCTGAAATCACGACAGGTGCTGCATTTAATTCCGGACGCTCTGATTCAGTTTGCTCAACTGAAACAAACTCAGAAAGAGTATTATCAGCAGCACTTTCAACAGATGAAACTGCAACTGCAGCTTGCTCACCTTGCGCATCAAATGCACTTGCTCGTACTGTAATAATCTTTTTATCTTCTGCTGACTTAACCGTTGCGATTGCGTTACCCGCATAAATTGGTCTTTTGAAAGTCTCTGCATCAATAACATCAATGATTTCAGAAATCTGCGACTTATCTAGTAGTGCTGCAACGCGAGGTAGAGTGTTTTTACCTGTGGTTGAAGCACTTGCTAGAATATGTGAGTAATCAGCAGCAAGCTCCACAACTAAGTCCGCAGTACTTTCTGCTAGCTGATTTTCAAACACAGGCTTATCAGCAACAATTACTGCCGTAACACCTGCGATTTTAGAAGCAGATTCAGCGACAGTTGCGACTGAATGACCTGCAACTAACACAGTGATATTGTCTGAAATCTTTGCAGCTGCATTGATAACTTTAGCTGTTTCAGGTTTTAGAGCGCCCTGCTCGTGCTCTGCAATTACTAATACACTCATGAAATCACCTTAGCTTCAGTTTTTAATTTATTTACAAGCTCTGCTACATCTTCAACAATGATACCTGCTTCACGTTTAGCCGGCTCTTCAACTTTTAAAAGCTCAGTTCGAGGTGCTAAATCAACACCTAGACTATCAGCAGCAATTACGTCTAGTGGCTTACGCTTTGCTTTCATAATATTTGGTAGAGAAGCATAACGCGGTTCATTTAAGCGTAAGTCTGTTGTAACAACAGCCGGAAGTGATAGCGACACAGTTTGTAAACCACCATCAACTTCACGAGTAACTAATGCTTTACCACCTTCAACAACTACTTTTGAAGCGAATGTACCTTGACTACGACCTGTTAATGCCGCAAGCATTTGACCGGTTTGGTTATTGTCAGAATCAATCGACTGCTTACCTAAAATAACTAATTCAGGTTGCTCTTGCTCTACAAGTTTACTTAGCAGCTTAGCAACGTGAATTGACTCAAGCTTTGCATCTGAATCAATTTGAATGGCTTTATCAGCGCCTAGAGCAAGTGCGGTGCGAAGCTGCTCTTGGCAAGCTTTGTCACCAATAGACACTGCAATCAATTCTGTTGCAATGCCCGCTTCTTTTAATCGGATGGCTTCTTCTACCGCAATCTCACAGAAAGGGTTCATTGCCATTTTTACGTTCGTTAGATCAACATCACTGTTATCAGGCTTTACTCTTGCCTTGACGTTGTAGTCAATCACGCGTTTGATTGGCACAAGTACTTTCATAGTTACTCCATGATCTGGTTAATTCTTGAAGATGACGCTAACGTCAATACATTTATTTAATGCAATCAGCCTACTTCCTGTTGACGTAAACGTCAACCTAAAATAACCTTAGATTAACTTATAAAAAACTTAATATTTAAATAAACGTTTATTTGGCAATCCGTCAGCCATTTTAATGTGTTCAGAGTCATTTAATAGCGGTCAAGATCAAGATTGCGTCATATAACTAGATCACAATAAAACATTTAAACGTTTACGCTACCGTCAAGATAAGTGAGGATAATATGGTCGAACGCGAAACGATGGAGTTTGACGTTGTAATTGTTGGCGCAGGACCTGCTGGCCTTTCATGTGCAATACGCCTGGCTCAACAAGCACAACGAAAAGAACAAGAATTAATGATCTGCGTTGTTGAGAAAGGCTCAGAAGTCGGCGCACATATTTTATCTGGTGCTGTATTTGAAACCAAAGCACTGGATGAATTATTACCTGAATGGAAAACTCTAAATGCACCTCTAAATACGCAAGTCACCGAAGACGAAATATATCTATTCAAAAATGAAGAAAATGCCACCAGCATTCCTCATTTTGCGATCCCAAAGACATTCAAGAATGATGGCAACTATATTGTGTCTATGGGTAATGTATGTCGCTGGCTTGCTGAACAAGCTGAAAGCTTGGGTATTGAGGTATTCCCAGGTTTCAGTGCTCACTCTCTCATTATTGAAGACAATCAAGTAAAAGGCATTGTCACAGGTGATATGGGCCTAGACAGAGAAGGTCAGCCGAAAGATAGCTACATGCCGGGTATGGAGCTTAGAGCAAAGTATACTGTGTTTGCTGAAGGTTGCCGTGGTCATCTAGGTAAACAGTTAATCAAAGAGTTTGAACTCGATAAAGATGCAACACCACAGCATTATGGCTTAGGCTTTAAAGAGATCTGGCAAATTGATCCAAGTAAGCACAAAGAAGGCACAGTCGTACACGGCACTGGTTGGCCCCTTACAGGCGATACAACAGGTGGTTCATTTATGTACCACGCTGAAAATAATCAGGTCGTTGTGGGTCTTATCGTTGACTTAAATTACTCGAATCCACATTTGAGTCCATTTGATGAATTCCAGCGAATGAAACACCACCCAGTCTTTAAAGAAGCATTAGAAGGTGGTGAGCGCATCGCCTATGGTGCAAGAGCTATTGCAAAAGGTGGTTTCCATTCACTGCCTAAAATGCATTTCCCAGGCGGCTTATTGATTGGCTGTGATGCGGGTACGTTAAACTTTGCCAAAATCAAAGGTAATCACACCGCAATGAAATCAGGCATGTTAGCTGCCGATGCAATTATAGAAGCCCTAGCGCAAGAAAACCCAACTGCTGATTTAAGTTCATTTGCCGAGTTATATAAATCAAGCTGGTTGTATGATGAGTTATATCAATCACGTAACTTCGGCCCGGTTATTCATAAGTTTGGTAGTATTTTAGGTGGCGCTTATAACACCCTAGATCAAAACCTTTTTAATGGGTCTTTACCATTCACATTTAAAGACACGACCTTCGACCATGCATGCATGAAACCTGCGAGTGAATGTGACACCATTAACTACCCGAAACCAGATGGTAAGCTCAGCTTTGATAAATTGTCTTCTGTATTTTTATCAAATACCAACCATGAAGAAGTGCAACCTTGTCACTTGCAGTTAAAAGATAAAGCGATCCCTATCAACATCAATCTTGCAGAATTTGATGAGCCTGCACAGCGTTATTGCCCTGCTGGCGTATATGAGATTTCTGAAAACGAAGGTGAGAAGCAGTTTGTCATTAACGCTCAAAACTGTATTCATTGTAAAACCTGCGACATCAAAGATCCGAGTCAAAACATCACTTGGGTGACGCCTGAAGGGACCGGTGGTCCGAACTATCCAAATATGTAAATTTGTATTCTCATACTCAAATTGCACAAGGGCCTTATGGCCCTTTTTTCGTTTTATAGCCTCTTGACTATACTTATATTACCCATCGCAATAGGTTAAAGCACATGAATCAGCAATCTGAGCTCGTTTTTCGCTTTTTAG